>Ga0078972_1000036_pt1:397500-490010 | contig 490010 bp, 397 predicted proteins | sample YelNatPaOPGAMG01_FD_67568 | JGI IMG/M metagenome (GOLD analysis project Ga0078972, IMG submission 67568) | Hot spring thermophilic microbial communities from Obsidian Pool, Yellowstone National Park, USA - OP-RAMG-01 (SPADES assembly) (version 2) | ecosystem: Environmental >... | reverse complement strand
AAGGAATTAAAGCCCAAATATTTATTCGTTTCTGCCGACGGAGCAAGACCGGATAAGCCAAACGAAAAAGAGAAGTGCAATCTTGCAAGGTCGGTAATAGATGATATTGATTGGGATTGTGAATTAAAAACTAATTTTAGCGACGTAAACCTTGGTTGCAAAAATGCGGTCAGCTCAGCAATAACATGGTTCTTTCAAAATGTTAACGAAGGAATTATTCTTGAAGATGATTGCCTTCCAGATATTTCTTTCTTCCATTTTTGCGAGTCTTTGCTCGAAAAATATCGCAATGATAATAGAATTATGCACATCGGAGGAGTTAATTTTCAAGACGGGGCAAAAAGAGGCGATGGCAGTTATTATTTTTCCAAAATTAGCCATGTTTGGGGATGGGCAACATGGAAACGTGCCTGGGATAAGTATGACGTTAATATAACAAACCTGCCTGAATTCGTAAAGCAAAATGCAATTGCAAATGTTTATCCCAACACTAAAATGCAAAAATATTTTTTAAGAGATTTCAATCTTGTTTATAAACATCAAAAAGATACTTGGGATTTTCAATGGACTTTTACTTTAGCAGTTAATAACGGCTTGGCAATTATTCCAAATAAAAATTTGGTATCAAATATCGGTTTTGGCGCCGATGCCACACATACTGTTTTGAAATCAGACTCTGCCTCAAATCGACCTTTAGATAAAATTGATACATTAGTTGATCCGCTTTTTGTAATCCCAAATTTTAAAGCTGACCTTTATACTTTTAAAAAATACATGAAAGTAAGTAAATTTAAAAAAATTATTAGATTTTTTTCATGATTATATTTTGGCTTGGAAAAAATGAATTGTAAAATTTGTAATAACAAAACACAGGTAATTTTCAATAGGAAAATGCTTAATAAGTATGATGTTAATTTTCATTGGTGTACTTCTTGCGGATTTATTCAAACTGATGAACCATTCTGGATTGAAGAAGCCTATAAGAATTCAATTAATATCGAAGATACAGGATTAGTTGCCCGCAATTTTCTTTTTGCAAAAAGGACAAGCACAATATTATTTTTTCTATTTCAAAGACAAAAAAGTTTCCTTGATTTTGCAGGTGGATACGGGCTTTTCGTTCGACTAATGCGTGATTATGGTTTTGACTTTTACTGGACTGATCCTTTTACATCGAATTTATTTGCTAAAGGTTTTGAACTAAATTCAAAAGTTCGAAATTCTTTTGAAGTGGTTACTGCTTTCGAATGCTTTGAACATTTTGTTAATCCAATACAAGAAATTGATAAAATGCTAAAGTTTTCAAAGAACATATTGTTTTCGACTGAAGTCTTTAAGTTTAATGCACCCACTCCAGATGATTGGCCTTATTATTCCTTTCACCACGGACAGCATATTTCATTTTATTCTTTTCAAACTTTAAAATTTATTTCAAAAAAATTTAACCTAAATTTTTATTCCAACGGAAAGAGCTTCCATTTACTAACCGAAAAAAAAATTCCTAATAGTATTTTTAATTTTTTGCTATATTCTTCTTTAGTTGGATTACCATTGTATATAAAGTTACGAATGAATTCAAAAACACATTCGGATTCTAATTCTTTACAAGTCAATTAGTGCAAAACGGTTTTTTAAGTGAATATTCTAACTAAAATAGATCGTTTCCTAAGAGATATTCTTCTTTTTATCTATGACTTACTAAGATTTATCCCCTATCAAATTGCATTTCCGGCCGTTTCATCTATGGCTTTTGTAAATTTCCCTAAAGAAATTTTTTTAATCAAGACAGATGAAATTGGTGATTACATTTTATTTAGGAATTTTCTTCCTTTTATAAAACAAAATAAGAAATTTAAAGACTACAAAATTGTCTTATGTGGAAATTCAGCATGGAGAGATATTGCAAATTTTTTTGATGTTGACTACATAGATGAGTTTATTTGGATTGAGAAAAAAAATTTTATGAATGATCTTTTTTACCGTTATAAATTTTTAAAAATGCTTTCATCAAGAAAGAGCGCACTTACAATTAATTGTTCATATTCAAGAAGTTTTTTTATAGACGATGCAATTATCCGATCAATCCCTTCCGAAAGGAAAATTGGTTTTAAATCTGATTTGTCCAACTCTTATAATTGGCAACTTAAAATTAGCAATAAGTATTATGACGAATTAATAAATTCCGAAGAAGTAGTTTTTGAGTTTTATAAAAACAAAATCCTTTTTGAGAAAATATTCTGTCTTAATATTAATCTTAAACAACCTAATATCAATTGTGAAAATCTGAAATCTGAATTTAAAATAAATGATAATTACGTTGCTTTTTTTATTGGCGGAAGATATGCTTATAAAAGATGGGACATAGGTAACTTTGTAAAGCTCGGAAAGTATATTATCCAAAATTATGGATTAAAGATTCTTCTTCTTGGTGCAATATCAGAAGCAAAATTAAATTCTTCTTTCATAAATAAAATTGAGATGCAAGAACAAGTAATTGATCTTACCGGGAAAACTTCTCTTAAAGATATTATAAAAATTTTAGAGCATTCAAAGATTCTTGTTTCAAATGACACGGGTATTGTCCATATAGCCGCTTCAGTTGGAACTTCTGCAGTCGTGATTGCAAATGGAACCCACTATGGAAGATTTTTTCCCTATCCTGATGATATAAATAAGAAAATGGCTTTAATATTTCCGCCAGAAATATCCACTTTAATAGAGAAAGAAAGTTTTTTACAAGAAAAATTAAAATACCGTTCTCTTTATGATTTAAACCATGTAAATTATAACTTAGTTAAAGAAAAAGTAGATAGTTTTCTCCATAATTTAAAATGATTTATTCATAATAAAATTTTTTAATTTTATTAAACTCAACAAATAATTTTTACTGAAATTAAATGATATATTTTGAAAATTTAAGAGATATTAACGAATCATTTTTTGACGATTACCTTCATAATTTTGGCAATGTATTAAATGCTGGGTCTTTTATTCTCGGTGGATATGTTAATCGATTTGAAGAATCATTTGCAAAATATTTAGGCATTAAACATTGCATAGGAGTTGGCTCTGGCTTTGATGCCTTGGTTCTTTCTCTTAAATCTTTTGGTTTTGAAAAAAACAGTGAAGTAATAATTCCTTCTAATTGTCATATTGCAACAGTTAATGCAGTTATCCTTGCTGGACTAAAACCTATTTTAGTCGAACCCGATATTTTCACTTACAATATTGATTCTTCAAAGATTGAAGCAAAGATTAACTCAAGTACTAAATCAATTGTAGCAGTACATCTTTATGGCAAAACATGCAATATGGATTCAATTATCGAATTGACAAAAAAATATAATTTGAAATTAATCGAGGACTGTTCCTATGCTCATGGTGCAAAATATAAAAATAAAATGGCTGGCACATTTGGAGATTTAGGGACTTTTAACTTTAACCCTTCTGCAATTCTTGGAGCGCTGGGTGACGGTGGAGCTGTTGTTACAAATGACGACCATCTGGCAATGAAAATTAAAGCATTGCGGAACTGTGGTACTTTTGATAATATAAATTTTGAATTTGTGGGGTTCAATTCCCGGCTTGACGAAGTGCAAGCATGCTTTCTAACTGCAAAGCTAAGAAGACTTGATGAAATAATAGAGCATAATAGGATGCTGGCTAACCTATACTCAACATTTCTCAAAAATGATTTTATAAAACCTATTGTTGACGATGATTATTTTGATGTTTACCAAATTTTTAACATAAGGCATGAAAGGCGTAATGAATTAAAGGAATATCTGCATAAAAATGGAATTCAAGCAAAAATTAATTTTCTAATTCCTCCGCACAAGCAAAAGGCGATGGAAGGAATAATTCAAGAAAAAGAATTTCCTATATCAGAAGAAATTCATAACACTAATTTAAGTTTGCCTATTTCATTCGCTCATACAGAAAAAGAAATTTTCAAGGTTATTGAAGTGATGAATAAATTTTAAAGGATAAAATTTTTATTTTTGTAAAATTCTTGAAAGGTCCTTTGCAATTTCTTTTCTGTCAAACTTTTTTAGATTATTTAAATTTGTTTTAAAATTTTTATTACCATCCAGCATTTCTTTTGCATCTTCAGAATACTTAAATACCATACCGGCATTTGCTTCTTTTAAGATATTTTTAACTTCTTCATTATCATCAGCGAATGCAATTATTGGCTTCCCAGTTCTAAGATATTCAAACAACTTACCGGGCACATGTCTTTTTTCTGAAGGACAAACTAATAGGAAAGATGCACTTTGAAGTTCTTGAAGCATTTTTTTATATGGAAGAAAACCAACATATTCTGTGTTGGTATCAAGTCCAAATTCAGAAATAGAATTTCTAATAGCAGGTCCAACCGTTCCTATAAATTTTAATTTTAATTTTCTTCCTTCATCAATTTCGGCTTTAACCTTTCTCCAAAAAGCGGGGATGTTTTGATAATCGAAAATATTCCCAGCATGAACTATAATTTCTGAATCAGAATTTATGTTAATAAAATCCTTAAATTCCTCTTCATCAAAACCCCAATATAAGACGTGGGACTTGGATTTTAAAAACTCATATTTTTTAATATAATCCTCTTGCATTGTTTTGGTTACAAAAATTGTAGCAGCAGAATTTTCCAAAACGCTTTTTTCGAAATGATTGTCAATTGCAAGAGTCAATCTACTTCTTTTGAAATTTTTATAATACACAATATCAACCCAGGGATCGATAAAGACAGGAATATGAGGCACAGAATATTTTTGACTTATGCTTTTCCCAATTAAATGCCCGGTATGCGGGGGACCAATTGAAACTATTGCATCGAACTTTTCTCTTTCAAAAAATTTTTTTCCCTCCTTGACTGCCGGAAAAAACCATCCCATCCTTGCATCAGGTATAAATAAATTCATCCTAATCCAAATTGAGATTTGATGTGTTAAACTTTTATTTGTTTTTGAAATTGTTTCGGATGAAGTAATTGATTCATTTTTGCTTTTGCCGATAAACGTTCTATATAATTCAAAGGGATCCCAAGATTTAGTTCTAACAGTTTTTATAGATGAATCAACTTCGTTTAATAAGCTTAAATCGGTACTTGAAAACATATCCTCTTCCGCAGTCAAAACATAAGGCTGCCAATTAAACTGAGGTAAATATTTTGTTATTTTAAGAGGCCAGTGAACCGTAGCTTTACCCGATGGCACCCAAAAATAGGTTATAAACAAAACTTTTTTCATTGAATAAAATTTGTTTTCTCAAAATTGTTTAAATATTCTTAATTAAAAGTTCAACTTTATTAAATTGCAAAGCTTTTTTGCCATCTTCATTCACTTTAGACTCTTGAATTTCTGTGAAAAATATGGTTAAAAAATTTTTAAGCATTATCAAAATTTATTTGTAAATTTAAGCAGATTGAATAACTAATTCTAATATCTTCACTTAATAATGAATCTTATTTATTGTTTCGACATCAAACCACAAAAATAATAGCATTTTTAATTCACTACTAAAAAAAAAGTTTGTTGATTATATTTGTATGTAAGAAAAATTTATTTTGGGTTGATTTGAAAATTTAGAATAATTTTATACTAATATGGAATTGAATTTGAAAGATTTACAAAAATTTATTGTCGTCGGAGATAGGGTTTTAATTCGACCGGAAGAGGAAGCGACCAAAACTTCATCGGGATTATTTTTGCCACCGGGAGTTTCGGAAAAAGAAAAAATTCAAAGCGGGTATGTAATTAAAACTGGCCCCGGTTATCCAACTGCGCCTTCAAACGACGAAGAGCCGTGGAAAGAAGCGAAGGAGCCTGTCAAATATATTCCACTTCAGGCTAAAGAGGGAGACCTTGCAATTTTTTTGCGAAAGGAATCTTTTGAAATTGAATTTGAAAAAGAAAAGTTTTTGATTGTTCCACAATCAGCTATTCTTCTTCTTATAAGGAATGATCTTTTCTAAAATATGTTTTCATTAAATGTTACAAATTAATTTAGGAAACTTTTAAACTTTGTTGTTTTATTTAGTCCTTCCTCAGGTTATTTAATCCATTTTGATTACAATTATTATTAAAAGAAAAATTGTAAAAAGATAAAAAGCGAAGCTTTCCAAAAATTGCCGTTAAGCAATTTTGTCTTATTTTTATTATTTTGGTAGAAAAATTCTAAATATTTAGAAACATTAGATATTTAAACTAAGGAAAAGTTATGGCAGCAAATATAGATATGATTAAAAAAGTTTACGCAGGCTATAAAGAAAAATTGAACGAAGCCCGTAAAATTTTAAATAGACCATTGACCTATGCAGAAAAAATTCTTTACACACACTTGTGGAACTCTGCAGAAAAAGAACTGAAAAGGGGAAAAGATTATGCTGACCTTGCGCCGGATAGGGTTGCAATGCAAGATGCAACCGCTCAAATGGCTTTGTTGCAATTTATGTCAGCCGGCAGAAAAACCACGGCAGTTCCTTCTACCGTCCATTGTGATCATTTAATTCAAGCGCAAGTTGGCGCTAAAGATGATTTATTGAGAGCCACTACCGAAAATAAGGAAGTATATGATTTCCTCGAAAGTATTTCACGTAAATACGGGATTGGCTTTTGGAAGCCAGGCGCTGGTATTATTCATCAGGTTGTCCTTGAAAATTATGCTTTCCCAGGTGGAATGATGATTGGGACAGATTCACACACGCCAAATGCTGGAGGGCTTGGGATGATTGCTATCGGTGTTGGAGGCGCTGATGCTGTTGACGTTATGGCAGGAATGCCTTGGGAATTAAAATGGCCCAATATTATCGGCGTTAAGTTAACCGGTAAATTGAACGGCTGGGCTTCTGCAAAAGATGTTATCTTAAAACTTGCCGGTATTTTAACTGTAAAGGGCGGAACAGGAGCTATTGTAGAATATTTTGGCGAAGGAGCTTTGTCAATTTCTGCTACTGGTAAAGGTACTATTTGTAATATGGGCGCAGAAATCGGTGCAACTACTTCATTGTTTCCCTTTGATGAAAAAATGTCTGCTTATTTAAGAATTACCAATCGTGCTGATGTTGCTGCTCTTGCTGAAGGTCTTGCTGATGAGCTTACTGCAGATAAGGAGGTTTATGCTAATCCATTTAAATTTTATGACCAAATTATTGAAATTGATTTAAACACGTTAGAACCTCATCTTAACGGTCCATTTACACCCGATAAAGCTTGGCCAATATCTAAATTAAAAGAAGCTGTAAAAGAAAATAATTACCCAGATAAAATTTCAGTTTCGTTGATCGGAAGTTGTACTAATTCAAGCTATGAAGATATCGACCGTGCAACAAGCATTGCAAAACAGGCATTAGCAAAGGGACTAAAAGCAAAATCTCAGTTTACAATTACTCCTGGTTCCGAACAAGTTAGGGCAACAATTGAACGAGATGGACAACTTAAAACGTTAAGTGAATTCGGCGGAACTATTCTTGCCAATGCATGCGGTCCTTGCATTGGTATGTGGAAAAGAATGGATATAAAAACTGGTGACAAAAATACAATTGTAACTTCATTTAACAGAAACTTTGCAAAGAGAAATGATGGCAATCCGGAAACCCTTGCATTTGTAGCAAGCCCGGAAATTACTACAGCACTTGCTATTGCCGGCAGTCTATCCTTTAATCCAATTACGGATTTTTTAGTAAATGAAAAAGGCGAAAAGGTTAAGCTTGATCCTCCAAATGGCGAAGAGCTTCCTCCTAAAGGCTTCAATAAAGGTGAAGAAGGTTTTGTGCCTCCTGCTAAGGACGGTTCTGATGTTGAAGTTATTGTAAATCCTAAAAGCGAAAGACTTCAGCTATTAAAACCATTTGCTCCATGGGATGGAAAAGATTTTACAGACCTTCAGCTTCTTCTTAAAGCAAAAGGCAAATGTACAACTGATCATATTTCAATGGCAGGACCTTGGCTAAGGTTCAGAGGTCATCTCGATAACATTTCCAACAACATGTTTATCGGCGCTATAAATGCTTTTACTGGAGAAGCTGGAAAAGTTAAAAATGCTTTTACTGGGGAGTATAAATCCGTTCCAGAAGTGGCTCGTGAATACAAAGCTAAAAACATTGGTTGGGTTGTTGTTGGTGATGAAAATTATGGCGAAGGCTCTAGTCGTGAGCATGCCGCAATGGAACCCCGGTTTCTTGGAGGTAAAGCTATAATTGTAAAAAGTTTTGCAAGAATCCACGAGACTAATTTAAAGAAGCAGGGAATGCTTCCTTTAACTTTTGTCAATCCCTCTGATTATGATAAAATTAAAGAAGACGATAAGTTTGACATAATTGGCTTAACAAATCTTAAGCCCGAAAAACAATTGAAACTTGTGGTTAAGCATAAAGACGGCACAAAAGATGAAATCATGCTCAACCACACAATGAACGAACAGCAGATAAAATGGTTCAAAGCTGGCAGTGCCCTTAATTTGATTGCTCAAGCCAACCTTGCAGGCTAATTTGCCTAATAAGTAATTTTGTTTTTATAAGAGGGTAACCAAAAGGTTAAATTTATTTGTAGGTGAGAATGCATGTGAAGCATATTTTAACTGAATTTTCTGAAAAACATTAGATTGAATATGTTATTAGGTGAATAATTATTTTTTGGTTACCCTTCCATAAAAAACATCGTGATGTAGCCTATTTTAGAATCATAATAAAAATATTTTTTAACCATTTCTGAATTTTTAAACAGACTCTAAAAAATGGCTATACAAAAGAAAAGTAAACAAGTATAATAACGTAAATAGATAAATACTGAAATTCCTCCCGTTAATGTATAGCTGTGGGGTTATAGTATTTTTATTTAATTTTTTCTAAACAAAATTATTTTTTAAGGAGAGAAATGAAAAAAAATTTTATTTTATCAATGTTATTATTTCTTTTTTTATACTTTATTACTTTACCGGTTAATGCTCAAGTAACAACGAAGAAAGCAATCACGCTTGAGCTTGCAAAAAAAATTGCTGCCGCTGCAGAGGCTGAAGCACTTAAAAATAAGTTAACGATGGTAATTACAATAATTGATGATGGAGGAAATTTAGTTTATTTAGAAAAGATGGATAATACTCAATTAGGCAGCATTGAGGTAGCATTGGAAAAAGCACATACAGCATTGTTCTTCAAGAGACCCAGTAAAGTTTATGAAGACATGGTGACTAATGGAAGGAATACCATCATTGGCATTCGAAACATTATTCCAATTGAAGGAGGTCTTCCTTTAGTTGTTGATGAACAGATTATTGGAGCAATAGGTGTTAGTGGCGGAACACCTCAACAAGATGGTTCGATTGCTAAAGCTGGCATTGAGGTTTTATCTACTAGGATAGACAAAAAATAATTTCATTCAATAATAACTTTTAAAAATAAGATTACTTCATTCTTTGAATATCAAAGTAATAATTTTTTTAATTAAGAAAGGAAGCAGTATGCAATCTATTTACGCTAAACTCTTAAGAAAAGTGAAATATTTATTTTACTTATTTATATTAACCATAATGCTTTTTTCTACGTCCGAATTTGCTTCATCTAAAACAACTACAATAAAAAAAGGAAATAAAGTCTCTATTAAATCTGATGAGAATTCAAAACTTGGATTTTCTGTAAGAATTGAACACGTGGCATTTAATGTACCTGAGCCCGTCTCTTCAGTTAACTGGTATACGAAAAATCTTGGTATGAAAATAATGAGGAAGGGCACACCTCCTACTTATACTTATTTCATAGCAGATTCCGGAGAACATATGATAATGGAATTATTTCACAATATCAATTTTGTTCCGCTTAACCTACCCGAAATTAGTTTTATGGCTCTTCATTATGCTTTTATGGTAAAAGACATTGAAACGGTAAAAGAAAAACTCTTAGATGCAGGAGCTACCTTAGCACAGGACATTTCCACTACTCCAACCGGTGACAAAGTATTGATGTTAAGAGACCCCTGGGGAATACCACTTCAATTTGTACAGCGCGTTCAGCCTTTAATTAATTATACCGGTATTCGCCCAGAGCATATTGCTTTCAATGTTCCAGATGCAAGAGCTAAGGCAAAATGGTTTGTAGAAAACTTAGGTATGAAGATAGTTAAGGAAAGTGGAGCTCCAAATTATGGTTTATTTATGATTGACCCCACAGGAAATATGATGGTTGAGCTTTATCAAAATATTGATTACCCTATGTTAGATTTCCATAATCTAAGTTACAATTCAATGCACCTTGCCTTTATGGTTAATAACTTATCTGCCGTAAAGAAAAAATTACTTTCAAATGGAGCTAGCTTTGAAGTTGAAGAAACAACCCCAGCAGGTGATAAAGTTTTAATGTTGCGTGACCCTTGGGGTCAGCCAATTCAGTTCATTGAACGAGCTAATCCTATGCTTAAATGAAATATCTTTCCGTATAATTTTTTTAATTTAATATGTTTTATTATTCTAAAAGTAATTCTTCTTTTACAATTTCAACCTTCTTTAGATTATCCTCCTTAGTAAATAGGTTAATGGATTTTCATTTGATACTATTTAAGGACAATAAATTTTTTTGTATCTACAAAACTTCCACTTTGCATGCGGTAAAAATATACACCACTTGCCATATGATAATCTGAAATTGATAATTGGACAGTGTAAGTTCCTGCAGGTTTAACCTGATTTACCAATGTTGCTACAAGATTTCCTATAATATTATAAACTTTTATAGAAACAGGTCCCTCTTTTGCTACAGAATATCTAATTGTTGTTGACGGATTAAAAGGATCTGGATAGTTTTGTGACAAAGAATAATTTGTCAAGTGAACAGTCTGTTGCTCCGTCTGAACATTTGTTATTCCATTGACTTCGTAAGAAATTCCTGGAACAATAGATGTATTTACAGTATCGAGAGTAGCATTTCTTAATTCTAACGGCTGGCTTGCCGAGATAGAAACATTATTGAACTTAATGTTCGTCATAGGTTGTTCGGGCACACCGACTACAACACCAGCATAAGTAGAACCTATGGCAATTAAGTTGGTAACAGTAATATCATGAAAGTGTGGAGTCATAGAAGTTATTGGCAGAGCAGGATCTGTTTGCGGTGGTATATTTGGATAATATTCACTAAAATAAATTGGGTACTTTACATTAGTCATTGTAATATTACTGTAATTTATATTTCTAACGTTTCCACCATTAGCTGAGGAAGCCGGACGGGAATATGATTTAATTCTAATACCATTTGTTGTTCCATTGAAGGTACAACTGTCAACATACATACTGTCAACACCACCGTTTGTTTCACTTCCAATTGAAACTCCATGCCCATTCATGAAAGTACAATGAGATATATAAATTCTTGTGCATGCTGCATCGGTGTCTGAAGGATCAGTGCTTCCAGATTTAACGGCAATATTATCATCGCCGTTATCAATATAACAATTTTTAATTACAACGTAATGACAAGTGGCAGGATCAATCCCATCAGTATTTGGTGAGTTTGGAGGAGCCAAAATCGTAACGCTATCCACAATAACAGTGTCGCACCATTGTGGTATAAAATGAAATTGAGGTGAATTTTTTAAAGTAATATTTTTTAGAAGGATGTTATTGCAACTTGTCGGCTGGAACATTCTTGGTCGTGAAGAAATAGTACCGTTGTTGTATGCAGTCCACCATTCCGGTCCTTGTCCATCAATATAACCTTTTCCGATAATAGCGATGTGGTTTGCATTTTTTGCCGAAAGAAGGGGCACAAAAGAACTAATCGAACCAGGTGATAAACTTGTATCAGTTCCTGGTTTATAATAAGCCTTCATATTAGTAGTTCCGATAATGGCACCAGTGCTATCTACCTTCAGAGTATCATTTGCTCTTATAGTGAGTGGTCCGGTAAGATACTTACCATTAGCAAAAAGTATAACTCCTCCTCCAGCATTAGAAACGCTATCAAGGGCAGCTTGAATTGCTTTAGTATCGTCGTGAATTCCGTCGCCGTATGCGCCTTTAATTGTGGAAGTAGTAGTTGAATCTAATACCGTCTTTGTACCAGCAACACTTTCACTGTTTAACATAAAAGAAATTACTACAAAGATGTAAGTTATTGAGTATAAAAAAGATAATTTGGTATTCATTTTCTAAAACTATTTTTCCTTTCTTCATAATGATAATAACAATAAAAATCAATTTACTAAATCGGTTAAGTAAATATACACTTTTAGACTTATCTTTTCCATATTTGGTTTAATTAAAGTTGACGTTTGTTACAAATAATAATTTTTTTAAGAAAAAAAGAATAAACATCTTTTACAATACCATTTCTTGCTTTAAAATAAAACCTTTATTTATCAATTTTATTATTTTTGATTTAATGATATTAAAATATTTATTTTTTATCGAAAATAGGCTCTATGAAATATTACAAAAACACTATTAGACAAATTTTCTTATTAAACAAAAAATGAACGGGAGGCGGATTTAAAATTGGGAGGCAAAAGTTTTCCATTATCTTTTTAAATCATAATTATAAATGTGAAAACTATAAACTTGGTGTGAAATTCCATTTTTAAACGGGGTTTTATGTAAACACCCATATAAATTATTAAAAATATAGGAGAAAAAATTATGGAATATAGAAAATTAGGAGAATCAAACCTTGAGCTCTCAGTTATTACTTATGGAGCATGGGCAATTGGAGGATGGATGTGGGGTGGCACCGAACGTAAAGATGCTATTGAAGCAATTCATTCTTCCTATGATTTAGGCGTTACTTCAATCGATACAGCTCCGGTTTATGGACAGGGATTGAGCGAAGAGATAGTCGGTGAAGCAATAAAAGGCATCCCAAGAGATAAAATCCAAATTCTTACTAAATACGGAATGAGATGGGATACTGATAAAGGCGAATATTTTTTTTCAACAAAGGATAGTTTTGGAAAAGAAATTAAATTTCATAAATATGCCGCTAAAGAAAGTGTAATGCTTGAATGTGAAAATAGTCTTAAAAGACTCGGCACAGACTATATCGATTTATATCAAATCCACTGGCATGATTCTACAACACCTATTGAGGAAACAATGGAAGCGGTTTCTAAATTAATTGAACAAGGCAAAGTACGCTATGCCGGTGTTTGCAATTATAAAGTAGAGTGGATGAAAACTGCAGAAAAAGTTGTTAAACTCGTTTCTAACCAAGTACCTTTTAGTATGGTCAATAGAGGAATCGAAAATGAAATTGTTCCCTATTGCATTGAAAATAAAAAATCAATCCTTGCTTACAGTCCTTTACAAAAAGGTTTGCTAACCGGAAAAATTACTACAGACTATAAATTCAAACCGGGTGATCATCGTGCAAATGATAATTTCTTTTCGCGCGAAAATGTACTTAAAATCAACGGCTTCCTTGAAAAGATTAGACCTATTGCAGAAAGTAAGAATGCAACCCTTGCTCAGCTCGTTATAAATTGGACAATTGAAAGACCGGGAATTACAATAGCACTTGTAGGTGCACGCAATTCTCAGCAAGCTGTGCAAAATGCAAAGGCTATTAACCTAAAATTATCTAAGGAAGAAATTGATTTTATAAACAAAAATCTTTATGAAGTTGAAATTAAATAATTCCATATAAATTGGAACATGCCTTTTATCTTAGGCATGTTCTTTTTTTATAATATTTTTTAAGTGTTTTTCATCTGGATAATAAAATAATCTTTTATCTAAATTTCTTGGTTAAATTTAATTATATGAAGCATACATCAGTTTTATTAAGCTTCTTCTTAATAACAGAATATATTTTAGCTCAAACTCAACCGTTGCAGCCAACAGCAGGCTATGGGAGTAATAACTATAAATTTAAAACAGTAATAAAAATTAATTGCGATGACGGTTCAAAGGGATTTTGGCTGTATCTTCCGGAAAATCCTCATCCGGATTCTGCAGCGGTTGTTGTTTTCAACCATAGTTATGGGGCTTATAATCCAATGTGTTACGGTGCGTGGATAAATCATCTTGTAAGAAGAGGAAATATTGTAATATTTCCAAGATATCAAAAAAATCTTTTGGGACAACCTTCTGAATATACTGCTAATGATGCTGCTGCTATTATTAGGGCAATAGATACTCTTCATGCCCATAGATTTTATACACAGCCAGAATTGGATAATTTATTTATTGCAGGGCATTCATTCGGTGGCGTAATTGCAGCCAATCTTGCCTCCGAATATTCAAAATATTTTCTTCCTAAACCTAAAGGAATTTTTCTTGCTTGTCCAGGCACAGAGGGCTATGATTCCGGAAGAATTTCTTCTTACTCAGATATTGACTCTTCAATTAAAATGATTATTATAATTGAACATGACGATAATAATGTGGATTCTTCTTTTGCACTTGAACTTTTTAACACTTCAAAATTAATTTCTCCTTCCAACAAAAATTTAATTTACCATTTTGCTGATAATAGAGGAAAGCCAGCTATTACATCTAGTAATTCCGAACCAACAAGCCTTGATAGATCTTTTGATTCCGGTGAACGTGGTTTTGTAAATACATTAACGGTTCTTAGTTCGAAAACGGACGCCACAGATTATTATTGTTATTGGAAATTACTTGATGCATTAATAGACTGCGCTTCCAACGGGAAAGGTTGCTCTACAGCGTTTGGAAATACTGATAAACAAAAGTTTATGGGAATGTGGCAGGAAACTAACATCCCTGTTAGACCGCTCGAAGTAAAATAAAATTCATTTCCCCCAAAATGCTTTAGAGAAATTAATATTTCCCATTTAAATGAAAACGAATGACTATCAATAAAATTAATCTGGTTATTTGAACGTAAAATAGAAATTTAGGCTATAAAATTTTATTACAGAAAATTTTATAGCCTATCTCTTCCTAAATGAAATTTATGTAAGAAGCGATGAAAAATTGGAACAACGAGAACGCCAACAATTATCAAAAAAATTAACCCGGAAAACAATGCATAAAAAGATGCAAATAATTTCCCTGCATTTGTTTGTAAATTATTGACAGGACCCATACCTCCTAAAATCATCGAAGAATTGACAAGCGAATCTATCCATGATAATCCTTCAAAAATATGATAACCAAAAATTCCAATTGCTAATGAAATACATGTAATTCCAAATGCAGAAAATATATGCCCCATAAGACGAGCAAAAAAAAGCTTTCTTGAAAGTAAAGGTTCCGAGCCGTGCTCATAACTAAAAATTAATTTCTTCTTCATAAATTCGCCTAAATCCTAATAAAAATTTGATTGCAGTAAAATGTGTGTGGTTAAGTTTTAAATTCTTAATTATCTTTCAATGTTAAAATTTAATAATTAAGCAAAACAAAATCGAATGTTGGAATTATTATCCTTTGAAGAAACGAGAGTGATTGGCTCTTTAATAGAAAAAAAATTAACTACACCAGAATACTACCCATTAACGGTTAATGCTTTGAAGAATGCTTGTAACCAAAAATCAAATAGGTATCCTGTTGTCTCCTTCGAAACAGAATTAATTGAAAATATTTTAAATAAATTAAAAGATAGATCTTTGGTAAGCCGGATTACCGGCGATGACATGCGTGTGCCAAAATTTAAAGAAATTTTTACGGAAAAGTATAATCTATCTTTATCAGAAGTTGCAGTAATGTGTATTCTTATGTTGCGTGGCCCACAAACTCCGGGTGAAATAAAAAGTAGAACCGAAAGATTGTTTTCTTTTAAAAGTCTTATGCATGTTGATGAAGTTCTTCAAAAATTAATGAACCAAGAAGAACCTATGATTTTTAAGATACCAAAACAGCTCGGCAATAAAGAGTCGCGTTATGCCCATCTTTTTTCAGTTCCGAAAAATATTGAAGTACCGGACGAAAATGAAGAACATATTAATGAATACGATGAGAGAATCTTAAGATTGGAAGAAGAATTAAAAAGCGTTAAAATAGAACTCGACGAAGTAAGAGGTCAATTTAATGAATTTAAAAGAGAGCTTGGTTTATAGTAATTATTTGGGAGTCACATTGAGGATTGTGTAAACGCGGTCGTTTGGACGCACTGTTTCTTCGCATGGAAGTGTTATCTTATCTCCTTTAATAGCAGTTTCCACTTTAGTTTCGTCTTTTAATATATTTTTAATGGAAAAATTAACCACTCCGGTAGTGTTACCGATAATCATTAAATTATCTCCATTTTTCAATTCTGCGGATTCTAAAAGAATGTGAACAATTTTAGTTTTCTTGAAATAATTTAAAACTTTTCCTATATAAACTTTTCTTGTAGTTGCTTTACTGCCGTAAATATCTGCATAATCAGCCGAACTTGGTTTATCAAAATAAAAGCCTGTTGAAAATCCTCGATTATAAACTGAAGCCAATTCTTTAAGAAATTCTTTTTTTATTTCCGATGTAAGTTTATTCTTGAAATATAAATCTATTGCACGCCTATAAACAGAAACAACTGTCGAAACATATTCCGGACTTCTTTTCCGTCCTTCAATTTTAAAAGAGTCGATTCCTGCATCAATTAGTTTGTCAATAAATTCGATAGTGCAAAGATCCTTTGGAGATAAAACATAATCTTCGCCGATTACCATAGATTTATTTATGCTCTTATCAATAATTTCATACTCTCTTCTGCATGGTTGAATACACTCGCCTCTGTTCGCACTTTTTCCAAAAAGATGATGACTCATAAAGCAACGACCACTTACGGCAATGCACATAGCTCCATGGATGAAAGCTTCAATTTCTAAATCGGTATTTGCTCTTATTTTTTTGATTTCTTCAAGAGAGCATTCTCTTGCAAGAACAATCCTTACAGCGCCAAGATTTTTATAGAAATTAGCGCTAAGAGAATTTGCAACCGAACCTTGTGTAGAAATACAAAACGGTAAGTCATATTTTCTGCAGATTTCAGTTACGCTCAAATCCCAGCAAATTACCCGATCAATTCCCGCCGATTTAGAACCAGCTACAATTTCTTCAACTTCACGAATTTCCTCTTCATAAACTATTGTATTAAGAGTTAGGTAGGTTTTAATATTCTGCTCGCGGCAATAATTTATAACTTGAGGTAGTTCATCCAAAGTAAAATTTTGAGCTTTTGCCCGCATGTTAAGTTTGTCTATTCCGAAATAAACAGCATCCGCGCCAGCTTTAATAGCAGAAATTAACATTGTCCAATTTCCAGCAGGAGCCATAAGTTCAGGTTTTTTCATATTTATTTTTTTAGTAATAAAAAATAATTAACACTGATGAAACTAAATATAACAGAGTTTTCTGGGGTTCATCTATCAAATTAGTGTCATCAGTGTTATAAATATATTTTTTTATGATGCTTTTTCTTCCCACACTTTGCAGATTTCTACGATAACTTTAACAACCGTTTCCATATCTTGAACTGCAACCCATTCTACTTTTGAATGATAACTATGTTCACCGGCAAAAATATTAGGCGTCGGCAATCCCATATAAGAAAGCTTTGAGCCGTCCGTACCACCTCTTATAGGACTTAAGATAGGCTCTATACCCAATCTCTTCATTGCTTCGATTGCGTTATTCGAGATTTCCGGATGCTGGTCAAGAATTTCTTTCATATTCCTGTATTGTTCTGTAATTTCAAATTCCATTTTAGCGCCAGGAAATTTTTGCACGGCTTTTTCAGCTAAAGCCTTAAGCATATTTTCAAATTCTTTTAGTTTAGGTGTTTCAAAGTCTCTAATAATAAATTTAACTACTGTCAATTCTTCGTTACCATTAAAATTTGTACAATGAACATAGCCTTCTCTTCCTTCGGTGGTTTCGGGAGACAATTTATCTTTAGGGAGGCTTTCTATAAATGCGGCACCAATTTTTATTGAGTTAATCATTTTATCTTTTGCATAACCAGGATGAATATTTTTTCCAATAAATTTTACAACAACAGCATCAGCACTAAACGTTTCCGATTCAACTTCGCCACGGCTTTGTCCATCTATTGTATAAGCTGCATAAGCTCCGAATTTTTTCACATCAAATTTTTCTGTACCTCTTCCGACTTCTTCATCAGGAGTAAAACAAATTTTTATTGGACCATGCTTAACTTCGGGATGGGTAATTAAATAATTTATGGCATCTACGATTTCTGCAACGCCGCATTTGTTATCTGCGCCAAGCAAAGTTGAACCATCCGATGAAATTATATCGAAGCCAATCATGTTTTTTAGGTCTGGATTATCTTTAGCATAAATAACCTGATTATCTTTTGGTAAAATAATATCTCCGCCTTTATAATTTTTGTGAATAATCGGATTAACATTTGCTCCAGACACAGCCGGAGATGTATCCATATGTGCAATAAAACCAATTGGATGAACGTGCTTATCACTATTACCCGGAAGTGTTGCCATAACGTATCCGTTTTCATCCATATAAGCATCTTTTAATCCAAGTTCTTTTAATTCATTTGCAAGATCATTGGCAAGAATTTTTTGTTTCTCTGTACTAGGAAAGCTTGTAGAATCTTCATCAGATTGTGTATCGTATTTTACATACTTTAAAAATCTATCTACACAAGTAAATTTATAATTTTTATCAAACATACTTACCTCACTTTTGATGGGTTAAATGAAATCTGTTAATAAGTTTTTTTCTTCTAATATAAAAATAATATTTACAAAAGACTAACTAATAGCCACGAATCAATACTTTTTCCAAATCAGATTTAATCATTATGTTAACCAGGTCCGGAAATTTAGTTGTTGCTTTCCATGCAAGAAGCTTTTCGGCTTTTGAAGGATTACCGATTAAAAGCTCAACTTCGGTGGGTCTATAATAATTTGGGTCTGTTATAATAATAGGTTCATCGCGCTTTAATGACGACGTAAAGGAATACTTAAATTTTTTATCGTTAGGATTAAAGTCAATTAAATTTTTTGCTTTTTCGAAATCAACAGATTTAATAAAGCCTTTTTCATTTTCTCCTGAGCCGCGCCATTCAAGTTCGATGCCTATTTCGTTAAAAGTTAATTCTGTAAACTCTTTAACAGTATGTGTTTCACCAGTAGCAAGGACAAAATCGTCGGCTTTATCATGCTGAAGTATCTTCCACATACCCTCGCAATATTCAGGAGCAAAGCCCCAATCGCGTTTTGCATTCAGGTTACCAAGTGCAAGTGTTTTTTGCAATCCCGCAGCTATTCTTGCAGCTGCCCGGGTAATTTTTCTTGTTACAAATGTTTCGCCTCTGCGAGGGGATTCGTGATTGAATAAAATTCCGTTGCTTGCAAATATATTGTAAGCTTCTCGGTAATTAACTATTATCCAATACCCGTATAACTTTGCAACTCCGTATGGCGAGCGTGGATAAAAAGGAGTCTTTTCTGATTGTGGCACTTCCTGAACTTTGCCAAACAATTCACTTGTAGAAGCTTGATAAAATTTTACTTGTCTTAATCCAACTTCTCTTATAGCATCTAAAAACCGTAATGTTCCAAGAGCATCAACTTGAGCAGTATAATCCGGCACTTCAAAAGAAACTTTTACATGGCTTTGAGCTGCAAGATTATAAATTTCGTCAGGTTCAATCTTCTCCAACAGACGGTTTAAATTACTTGTATCTACCAAATCTCCATAATGAAGAAACATCTTTTTGTTTAACACTTCCTTATTCGCATAAAGATGATCAATTCTTGCAGTATTAAAAGAGCTACTTCGCCTAATTATTCCATGTACTTCGTAACCTTTTTTAAGCAATATTTCTGTTAAATAACTTCCATCCTGTCCAGTAATACCGGTAATTAAGGCTTTTTTCATTTCCAATCCTTAGTTTTTTTATATTTGATTTTTAGGTAATAGCTTTTTATAATTGAATATAAATTATCTTGCCTTAAGCCATTGTTATTTCTTTAAGATACCATTCATATGTTTTTCTAATTCCTTCTTCAAGGGAATTTTTGTGTTTCCAGCCAAAATTATGTATTCTTGATACATCTAATAATTTTCTTGGAGTGCCATCCGGCTTTGAAACGTCTCTAATAATTTCACCGTTGAACCCAACTATTTTGGCAATTAAGTTAGCAAGCTCAATAATTTTCAAATCTTCACCGGTACCAATATTTATTTGAGAAATACCAAGTTCATAAATATCTCTGGCATCAATCTTTTCCATTAAAAAAACAACTGCCTCGGCAAGGTCATCCACAAACAAAAATTCTCTTTTCGGATTTCCGGAACCCCAAATAGTAACTGTTTTACTTCCCTGTGTTTTTGCTTCATGAAACTTTCTCATCAAAGCCGGTAGGACATGAGATGTTTCGAGATTAAAATTATCATTTATCCCGAATAAATTTGTAGGCATTGCAGAGAAAAAATTTGAACCGTATTGACGATAAAAATTTTCACATAATTTTATTCCCGCAATTTTAGCTATGGCGTAAGGCTCATTTGTAAATTCAAGATAATCGGAAAGAAGATATTCTTCTTTTAAAGGCTGCGGTGCAAGTTTTGGATAAATACATGAACTTCCTAAAAAGATTAATTTTTCTACGTCGTTCTTATATGCAGAATGAATAATATTAGATTCAATCATCAAATTGTCATAAATAAAATTAGCCCGGTAAGTATTATTGGCGAGAATTCCACCTACCTTTGCCGCAGCCACAATTACAATTTCGGGTTTTTCCTTTTCGAAAAAATTTTCTACCTCCGCTTGTTTAATTAAATCAAGTTCAGTATGATTTTTAAGAACAAAATTTTTATAACCCCTGTTTGATAAGGTTCTATAAATTGCCGATCCAACCATACCTTTATGACCAGCGATGTAAATTTTTTTCTCTTTACTTAAAATCATAACTCCTAATTCTTTCAGCTTTCTAAAAATACTATTAGTAAAATATAAATTATTTCAATCTTTTAGGAACTCTGCAATTTTAGAGACCACAAATTGAATTTGTTCGTTAGTTAATTCGGGGTAAATAGGCAGCGCAATTGAAGTAGCTGCAGCATGCTCGGCTATTGGAAAATCGCCTTTCTTATACCTCAGATAAGCAAAACATTCCTGCAAATGAAATGGGACAGGGTAATAAATTTCGGTAGCAATTTCATTTTGGGTAAGAAACTTTCTTAAATCATCTCGCTTTTCCACGCGAACAATATATTGATTAAAAATATGATAATTTTCTGTTGCTTTTAGCCCGGAGTCTTTTTGTTTCAAGAATAATTCGTTTTTATAAACGGCTTTCGGAAGTAGTACTTTATTTTTATTATTAAATTCTGTCTTTCCTTCTGCTTCAGCCAAACCGGATTTAATAAATAAACTGGAATACAACTCAGCATTTTTTCTGCGTTTTTCAGACCATAAATTTAGATGAGGAAGTTTAACATTTAGAACTGCTGCTTGTATAGCATCAAGCCTAAAATTACCGCCAATTATTTTATGATAATATTTAGGATCTGCCCCGTGGTTGCGTAAAATTTTCAATTTATAACCAATTTCATCATCATTAGAAACGACCAGACCTCCATCACCAAAGCAGCCTAAATTTTTGCTCGGAAAGAATGAAAAACAACCAATATCTCCTATTGTTCCAACGCACTTTCCATCCTTATATTGAACTCCTATTGCCTGTGCAGCATCTTCAATAATTTTTATTTTTTTCTCTGATGCGATTTTTACAATTTCGTCCATCTCACAGCTTTGACCATAAAGGTGAACTGGAACTATTGCTTTAGTTTTAGGTGTAATTTTTTCCCTAATATCATTCGGTTCAATGTTAAATGTAACAGGATTAATTTCTGCAAATACAGGTGTAGCATTTAGGCGGGCAACAACTCCAGCTGTAGCAAAAAAAGAATATGTTGGAACAATTACCTCATCGCCGGGTTTTATTCCTGCGGCCATTAAAGCCACTAACAATGCATCAGTGCCCGATGAAACACCTACGGCATGTTTTACTTTTAAATATTCACAAAATGCTTTTTCCATTTTTTCAACTTCCGAACCGAGTATAAAATATTGAGACTCTGCAACTTTAATTATTGCTTCATCTAATTCCTTTTTTAATGAATTATATTGCGGTTTAAGATCTAAAAGCGGGACTTTCATTTTTACTCCAAATTTTAATTAAACAAAATTACGAAGAATTAAAAAGAAAGGAAAAAGACTGATCGTTAGGTTTGTTTGTAAAATGTAAAACGTAGACTTATAGTCTAAAAATCAAAAAAGGGATTTGACCTGTCGTAATCAAATTTATAAATATAAAAAAATAATGAATTGTATTTTTTAACTAATTGGTAAACCAATTAAAAATTATTTTACAATAGCAAAAACGTAAACTGCGATTGACAAATAATATATGGTTTCGTTTAACTCAAGGCTTTGCATTATGCTTAGAAAATAAAATCTTTTTTAATGTCCTTAAAATTTGTGCCTCTTAAATCTTTTTCAGATAAAACTGGGTTAGATATTCCCCATTCAATTTTTAATACAGGGTCATCAAAACGGATGGTTCTTTCGCTTTGCTTATCGTAGAGTGATGTGCACTTATAATGGAAAATAGCTTCGTCAGATAGCACTGCGAAACCATGTGCAAATCCTGGAGGTATCCACAATTGTAAATTATTTTCACCCGAAAGAATAATTGAAAAGTATTTTCCAAATGTTGGCGAACCAAATCTTATATCCACAGCTACATCAAGTACTTTTCCAACAATCACCTGGCATAATTTGCCTTGTGCACTACTTCCGATTTGATAATGCAGTCCTCTTAATGTATTCCTCTGCGACTTAGAAATATTATCTTGTACAAAATCAAAATAAATTCCTAGTTCTTTATATTTTTTTTGACTAAATGATTCGAAAAAATATCCTCTATCATCCTTAAAAACGTCTGGTTGTATAACAAGTAAATCCCTTATTTCAGTTTTTTCAATTTTCATATTTTGCTAAGTAAATTTAGATAAAAAATTAGTTTGAACTTCTAAAAAAGATCTTTTTAATTTCTAATTACACCATGCGTCAGCAATTTATTGGAATTAAAAATGAAATATTCAGCATTATACATCGGCAACAACTTTCTCAAGATATTCCCTATATGAACAATTTGGTAAAGAATTAATAAGTTTATTAAACTCAGCTGCCGAAATAAACTTCATTCTGAAGGCTATTTCTTCAATACAACCGACCTTAAGTCCCTGCCTTTGCTCAATAACTCCAAAAAAATTAGCTGCTTGCAAAAGAGCTTCTGGCGTACCAGTATCCAGCCATGCAACGCCTCTACCAATTTTTTCAACTTTAAGTTTGTTGAGTTTAAGATACACTTTATTTACATCGGTTATTTCCAATTCGCCCCGTGCTGAAGGTTTTAAACTTTTTGAGATACTAACGACTTCATTGTTATAAATATAGATACCGGGAACAGCATAATTTGATTTTGGATTTTTAGGTTTTTCTTCTATGGATATTGCATTTCCATCGGAGTCAAATTCAATAACGCCGTACCTTTCAGGGTCATTCACTTTGTACCCAAACACCGTTGCATATAAATTAGATTTTAAGGCTTTATAAAAGAACTCAAAATTACCATAAAAAATATTATCGCCCAGAATTAAAGTAACATTATCACCGTTAATAAACTTCTCACCAATAATGAAAGCTTCGGCAATTCCTTTTGGTGCTGCCTGCAATTCATATTGAAGATTTAATCCTAATTGAGATCCGTCACCAAATAATTGTTTGTAAAGGGGAATAGTCTCTTCGTTTGAAATAATAAGAACATCTTTTATTCCCCCAAGCATTAATACCGATAAGGGATAATAAATTAATGGTTTATCATAAATCAACGTAAGCTGCTTGCTATAAACTTTTGTAATAGGATATAACCTCGAACCTGAACCTCCGGCTAATATTATGCCCTTCATTAAAAACCCTTTGTAACTAAAAAATAAAAATTTAGATCTAAATTTATTGTCAAAAAAACTTAATTATACAAAAACTGTCAATTGCGCATTATTCCCTTAAAGAATTCCATAATATAGTGACACATAAAATTCATTAAGCCTACTGTTACTAAAACTTAAATTAGGCTGTTGTAATTCAGTTTTAGTTGTTTGATATTGAAGCCTCGCAAAAAGTTCGTGCGTAATTTCATATTTTAAATCAAAACCAATGTAAGAATAATTAGTTCTTAAGCCATACAAAAAGGGAGGTTGAGGCTGTGTGTACTGTCCGGATTCAGGTCCCTGTCCTCCTTTTCTTATATATTGTGCCCAAAGGGTGGCTTGAAGTCCTCGTATAAATCTATAATCTAAAGCACCAAAAACAAGATCAGCATTGTTTCCAATCCAGTCGCCCATTACATAACCGTTATTTTGATAAGTCTGCGTTGGAATATAATGAGTATAAACGTAAGGATATATTTTTGTGTATTCTGCTGTAAGAGTTAAGTTATCAAAAGGTAAATCTGTAACTGATCCGCCCAAAGTAAACCCTAATTGATTCCTCTGCTTTTGTGGATTGAACAAACCTTCCAAAGTTATTTCATCAATAAAAAGTGTTCCATATAGATGAGTATTTTTAATCTGATTTCTTGAACTGACACCCAAAAAGAATTGAGAATTACCCCCAGCATTATTATCAGCTTGGCTTAAATAATGATCTGCCAATCTAAAAAACATAATTGGAATAAGATAAGATATTTGAAGTTTATCGCTGTAGACGATGGATTCACCAACCGAAACATCCAACCCCTTTACAGGAGTAACAGTAAGAGTATGTTGTGCAAAAAATTTATCACGGAAAATAGTTCTTACTTGCCCTGGTAATGCAGTAAAATAAGATTGAGTAGAATCTATTACTCCCGAATTTAACCATGCGTGTATATAATTAAACCTTAACCAACTTACAGGTTGAAGGTCAAATCTAATAAATGGGAAAGATGGAGCTTTATCGGATAACACAAGTAGTCCACTTCTTCCATATCCCCAATTTAAAAAATCTTTGCCAATGGAAATATCACCCCACTTCCAATTATAAGCTATGTTAACATTTATTTCACTATACTGAATATTATTAACATCGGCTTTTGCTATATCCACACCTGTCACTGGAGTAAAATTTTTATTTTTATCTATCGTAGTTCCGTCTTCAGAGTTATCTTGAAATCTAAAACTATATCCGATATTATTACTTAAATAACCATAAAGATAAAGGCCATCCCACCGATGTGAATATTTAGCACCTCCGCGGCTTCCAGCTTCATAGCCCAATATAGGACTGGCATTAATTTTAAAAAGACTATCTTCATAAGCAAACATTCGTAACCTTCCATACGGGTCATAGCTCAAAATAGTTGTTTCTTGATTTTCGTCTTTTTGTTGGCTTAAATTTCTTAATGAGTCTGCAGAAATTATTTTTGTTTCCCTTTGATTACCGACTTTGAAATCTGAATTCTTTAAAAAATTCTCCTCTATCCCGAAATCTTTAATATAAAAATCCAGGTCACTCTTCTCTACCTCAGTTAGATTTATTTCGTTTTTCTTTAACTCTAACAATTTTTTTGCGATATATTCTCTGCTTACGGGTTTAATATTATCATTAAAAATGATAATTCCCTTTTGTGCCATTCTGTCAAGAAAACCATAAACACTACTGTGTATGGGCTCGTAAACAGTTTGAGCAGAAATAAAAGCACTTAGAGATAGACAACAAAAAAAAGTGAATAATAAAATTATTTTTTTCATGAATTTTCCTATGATTTGTTTTATTCATATTACAAATGCTGGAATTTTAACACTACACTATAATTTGGCGAGATAAAAAATAAATAATAAATGCTTTGACCATATGTTGACCATTAATGCTGTTAAATTTCTATAATTATTTATTCGTGCAACTTTCAATAGGCATTCTTGTCCCCCAAAATCATATTCCAAACAGTAAGCGCAATAATTTGCATATCAAGACCGAATGACCAATTTTCTATATACCACAAATCATGGTCAATTCTTTTCTGCATTAGTGAAATATCTTTTGTACTTCCCCGAAAACCATTAACCTGAGCCCATCCGGTTATACCCGGTTTTACGAGATGGCGAAGCATATAACGATGAATTTTATCTTTAGATTCAATATTCAAAGGAGTGGGGTGTGGGCGAGGTCCAACTATACTCATCTCGCCTTTTAGAACATTCCAGAATTGAGGTAATTCATCAAGATTTGTTTTTCTTAAAATTCTACCTATTTTAGTTATGCGGGGATCGTCTTTTTCAGCCTGGACAAAATTACCTTTCTCATCAATTTCACCGCACTTATCTGTCCACATTGTTCTAAACTTGTACGCAATAAACTTCTTATTGTTCCTCCCCCATCTTTCTTGACTATATAAAACAGGTCCCGGCGAAGAAAGTTTTACTAACAAAGCAATTAAAGGATAAGCCCACGTAAAAATAAAAATAAAAACAAACAGTGTAAAAATAAAATCAAATCCTCTTTTAAGCATGCGCCAGTGAAGTTCATTTATTCTATCATCCCGCACACTTATTACAGGAAATCTGCCAAACATTGTTACGTTATATTTGCTTGAAATAAACTTAAAATAATTTGGAATTATTCTAACAGACGTAGTATACTTTTCACATGTTCTTAAAATTTCTTCTATCTTATCAGATGCACGATTTGGTAATGCAATAATTACATTATCGACATTCTTCTCGCTTAATATTTTATCCAGTTCATTAATCTTACCAAGGTATTGACCGTTTAAATATGTTTTTTTTTGATCGTCTAAAAAACCAATTGCCCTATAGCCAAAGTGCGGATTTTGTAAAACTAAATCATAAAAACTTTTCCCGACACTGCCTGCCCCAATTATTAGCATGTTCCTTAAATTTCTACCTTTTCTTCTAAAAGAATTTAAGAATATTCTGAATAGAATTTTTTCTATACTTAAAAGAATAAGAATAAAAAAATTAAACAAAATAACAAACCCACGTGATAAATCTTCTTCTTTTAGCAAAAAGAGAATTACCATTGTACTAATAAGTATTATTATCAAATTTTTCAAAAAGGCAATAAGCTCAAAACTTATATTTCTTGATCTGAATTCATCATATAGTCTGGTAGATTTTGTAGAGACGTACCAAATTACCAAAAGCGAAAGAATTAAAAATTGACCATTTGTTTCTTTTAAGAAATCATAACCTGGTTGTGCAATTCTTGCTGATATTATAAAAGCAATAATTATTAAAAACATATCGGCAGTAATTCGAAATAGAGATAAAGATTTCCTGTACATTTGTATTCTTTTTTAATACCCGCTTTTCGTTAATAAATCTTTCATTCTTTTTTATCAATGTTGCAAATATATAACTTTAAAATTAAATATGTTACATGAAATAGATTGCAATGGTTTTAAAGCATAGAACGAGTAAAAAATTATAAAATAGTAGTACAAAATTGAGGTTTATCTAATGATGTAATCGTTCCATTCATAAAGTTTTGCTTTTATCTTTTACGTTAATGTTAACGTTATAAAAATGAAACCGTTTTACAAATATGATATGCTAACAATTCAAATTTTTATTTCTGACAACTGACTTATAAGTTTACACAATAAACCCTCTGGTTAAAACAGTTCAACAGATTATAAGTTTTCTCTTACGATTTTAGAAGATATAGTATAGTAAACCTCGCAACATTAAAAAATTGAGAATATATATGAAAAATTCATTTGTTATTTTTATCTTACTCGCAAGCGCAATTTTAACATTTGCGCCTGCAAAATTTTTTCCTCAATCAAAAAATAAATTAACTGGTACATGGGTTGGTACTCTTAAAGCATCTGGAACTGAATTGAGAATTGTATTCAACATAAATGAAAGCGACAGCAAAGTTTTTACTGCAACGATGGATAGCCCCGACCAAGGCGCAAAAGGTATTAAGGTAGACTCGGTTATTTACAGCAAAAATAATATTAAATTTGATGTAAATATGATTCACGGATATTTTGAAGGCAGGATTGTACCCGATAGTTTAATTATCGCTGGCAACTGGCATCAGGGAGAAATGATATTTCCTCTTGAGCTTAGAAAAGTAGATAAAGCTGAAGATGTGAAGAGACCCCAGGAGCCAAAACCTCCCTTTCCCTACATAGTCAAAGATGTTTCTTTCGAAAATACATCAGCTAATATAACACTTGCAGGTACACTTACAATTCCCGATAAAGGCGGTCCATTCCCTGCTGTTCTTTTAATAAACGGCTCTGGCCCGCAAAATCGTGATGAAGAGATTATGAAACATAAACCTTTCCTCGTTATTGCCGATTACTTGACGAGAAAAGGAATTGCCGTTCTGCGTGTTGATGATAGAGGTGTTGGAAAATCCACTGGTATATTTTCTGGTGCTACAACAAAAGACTGTGCCTCTGACGCTCTTGCCGGAGTAGTGTACTTAAAGTCAGTGAAGGATGTAAACCCGAATGAAATTGGGCTAATCGGACACAGTGAAGGAGGACTGATCGCACCGATGGTTGCTGATGAAACTAATGATATCGCGTTTATTGTTTTACTAGCCGCACCAGCAATGCGTGGTAATCAAATCTTATTAAAACAGGAAGCTTTAATAAGTAAATTGAGTGGAATACCCGATGATGTTGTTAAACGAGATACCTCTTTTAAAGCGGAATTGTTTAATGCTTTAATAGAAAATAAGGATAAAGATAAAGTTGAAACCAAAATAAAAAAGATTGTGAGCAATTATTATAACAGTTTAAGTAAAAAAGAAAGAGAAGCTGCCGGTAGCGAGAATAACCTCTTTAACGAAATAACAAGAGCATATTTAATTCCCTGGATGGAATTTTTTATAAAGTACAATCCCCTTCCAGCACTAGAAAAAGTAAAATGCCCTGTTCTTGCTCTTGACGGTTCAAAAGACATGCAAGTGCCTCCCAAAGAAAACCTTTCTGCCATTAAATCAGCACTTGAAAAAGGAGGCAATACAAATTTTGAAATACGTGAACTGCCAGAATTGAACCATTTGTTTCAAGATGCCATAACTGGTTCGCCTTTAGAGTACGGAAGAATTGAAGAAACTTTTTCACCCCAAGCATTAAAGATTATCGGCGATTGGGTTTTGAAAATAATCAGAGGAAAAAATAATTAAAGATTTTTAACAATAGAAAAAAATAAAATTTAATTGTAAATTTCAACCCTTAATATTAAAACTTATTAAAACTGCCCGGATGGTGGAATTGGTAGACACGCTAGGTTCAGGGTCTAGTCCGAGTAATCGGGTGGGGGTTCGAGTCCCCCTTCGGGCACATTGTTTTCCTTCTCTAACTTAAAATTTCTTCTTTCATTTTTATCATTCTCAATTAGAAAAATATTTTGTTGAATATAAAGTATTATTTAAATGTTCAATAAAAATTCTTTGCAAGTTTTATAACTAATAAATTTTCCTTTCGCTAAAATTACAACGCTATCTTTGTACGAAAATTGACACTTTTTTATCAGATCTAAACGCAAACATTAATTTAACTAGCAGTCTCATCTAAAAAAATATGTTAATCTCAATAAAATTTTTAATTATCTATTAAATTAGAACTGGACAAATTTTAGAGTCTCGTCTAATATTATTCCATGAAAAAAATATTAAGGACCTGGTCTTTAGCAGACATTAAGTAAAAAATATCCTGTTTTTGGGATTTTAATAGAAAATTTGTCTGTCTAGCGCCTAAAAATTTATGGAACTGAAAATAAAAGACATAGTTGACCTTCTACAGGTTACGGAAAAAACAGTTTACCGCTGGATTAAAGGTAAGAAAATACCTTGTTATAAAATAAATCATCAGTAAAGATTTAACCGCGCAGAAATTTATATTGCTACCCTTATAATTTGGAGTAATACTATGAAAGAAACAAAAACATTATTTGATCAGTCAGAAAAATCTAACTCAATTCCGCCGCACGACTGTAAAAAGAATCTCAGAATAATTTCTCAAACTCACTCTGTAAATTCACTTCACAATATTGTTATTGCTCAAACAAAGCAATGTGAAATTTTGCGGAAAGAAGTACGAAGAAGGCCCGGACGGTATAAAATGTCGGTAAAACAAAATCCCGTTCAATCGGGGAAAGTTTATGAAAGCAGCCATCAAACAAGGCGGGACTATAAAAAAGTCCCGCAAATTAAAACTCAGCCTTAAGCTGATGAGCCTCCGGCTCAAAGAATTCAAAGCTTAACAATTCCGGTCTTGGCATTGGCAAAGAATATAAAATCACCTACAACCAAAATAAAATTGTTCTTGAAATCATTGAAGATCAGAAAGTAAATTCTTAAGTTGAGGTATGAAAAAAGTTCAAAGCCCAATAACATCAACAAATTGTTTAATGAATGCATCTTTAAGTTTTAGCGGTAAGGTGTCCCTGAACTTTCTTAATGATGAATTCATAAATTTTAAATCCAGTAGTATTAAACAGCAGTCGCAAAAGTGCATACTTACTGCACACTCAGTGCACACTTTAAATAAACATGACTTTTCGCCTGTTTAAAAACAAAAAAGCCCGTTCCGATTTAATTGGAACGGGCTTTTACAGAGCTGGCGGTCGGATTTGAACCAACGACCGGCTGATTACAAATCAGCTGCTCTACCAGCTGAGCTACGCCAGCAAAATTGATTAGCAAAACTAATATTTTTTGTTCTGTCTTGCAAGTAATTTTATTTTTAGCGATAGAAATTATTTTCTCTTTTCTTCTAGCACTCCTTCTTTTGAATAAACCTTAAATTGCACCATCTTTTGCCTGATCTTTTTTATCAATTCAAAAATTAAATTTCCATATTCAAAAACTTCCCCTGTGTTTAATATTTTTCCCGATTTGTCAGCGATAAAACCAGCTACGGTATTATATTCTTCAGAACTAGGAAGTTCTATATCAAAGGTTTCATTAAATTTAACAATGTCCATTGAACCAAGTACGTAATATTTCCCGTCGGGCAATTTAGCGTATTCATTTATCTCTGGATTGGTATTATCATTAATATCACCCACAATTTCTTCTAAAATATCTTCCATTGTAATTATCCCTTCTGTACCGCCATATTCATCCATTATAATTGCAAGTTTTTCTCCGCGTGTTTGCATTTCTTTTAACAATTCAGAAATTAATTTGGTCTCAGGCACAAAAAATGCTGGTTTAATAAGATTTTTAATTTTTATTTCATTTAGTTCCACTAACTGCCTCATAAAATCTTTTACGTAAAGAATTCCTATTATATTATCCACAGAATCAACGTAAATAGGAATTACCGAATAATTTGACTTCAATATTTCATCTTTCATTTTCTCTTCATCAGAAACCATTTCTACTGCGTAGATTTCTGTTCTCGGAATCATTACCTCGTTAGCTCTTAAATCATTAAATTCAAAAATATTTTCTATTATTTCATGTTCAGTTTCATCAATGGCTCCCGTCTTAACTCCTTCAGAAAGAATTATTCTTATCTCATCTTCCGAAAATCTTGTTTGCAGAAAATCAGTTCTCTCTTTAAGGGGACGTAAAAAAAAGTTACTCGTATTTGTAATCCATTCTACGGGTAATCGAAAAATTTGACCAAGAAAAATCATAAAATAAACAAAGGAAATTCCTATCTTTTCAGAGTATTTAAATCCAATTGCCTTTGGCACTAACATTCCGAAAATAATTGAAATTGCAGTCGTAAAAATTAGTCCTATAATAGTTAGGACAAGTTTCCAACTAAAACTTAAAAACAGAATGTAATTACTTTTTATTAAAAAAAGAGTAAGATTATTGAGAAAGAATATTGCAGAAATTACTGAAGAGAACAATGCTAATGTAGTTATTATCTGAATAGTGCCAAAAAAAATATTTGGTTCTTTTTGTATTTTTTCAAATGACAAAAATGAATTATCTTTTTTCTCTTTTAACTCTTCAATCTTGTTGTTTCCAAAAGAAGCAATAGCAACTTCGATTGCAGAAAATAACCCAGCAATTAAAATAAAAATTATATATAATATTATGGTGCTAAGCATAAAACTTAATTATTTCCAATCCGATTCTTTTTACAAAAATAACCAATTATTATTTTATTTTTTGTGCATAAAAGAAAACAGAATGGATATTTTATTTCAAGCTAAAAAGAATTTGTTTTGTGCTTAAAACTTTTAATATTTGTTTCTAATTAAATTATAATTGGTTAGTAATATGACACCCGTTCAAATAAAAATAATAAATAAAACCCATTTGAAAATAAAATGGGATAACGACAAAGAAAGCAAAATAGAATTGAAATATTTGAGAGATGAATGCCCTTGTGCTAGTTGTAAAGGAGAGACGGTGCTTTTAAAAACTTATCGCCCTCCGGCACGCGCAAAAAATAATCCAGAAATGTACAAGATAAAAGATATTCAAACCGTGGGTGGTTATGCAATACAAATTACATGGGGCGACGGACATAATACAGGAATTTATACATGGGATTATCTCAAACAATTAAGCGACGACCAGGAAAATAATAGTAAACAAAATTATAATAAGCTTATTTAAAAATAAAATTTAATTTATGATCTCTAAAAATTCTTTAATTTCTTATTCTCGTCTTTTGAAAAAAAAATTTCGTCAAGAACAAAGAAAATTCATTGTTGAAGGAATTAAAACCATTCAAGAGGGAATAAACAGTAATTTTAAGTGTGAAATTATTTTTGCCACAAATAATTTTAAGGAAGCAAATAATAAAATAATTTCGGAATTAATTAAAAAAAATTTAAGAGTTGAAATAATTAAAAATATTGACTTTCAAAAATTATGCAGCATGGTAAATCCTCAGGGAATTTCTGCGGTATTTTTATTCCCGGACTTTAATAAAAAGAAAATAGAAGAAGACTCTTCAAATTTAATTGTTTGCCTCGAAAACATTTCTGACCCAGGAAATCTTGGAACAATTATAAGAAATTGTGATTGGTTCGGAATAAAAGAAATTATTTTAAGTAAAAACTGCTCTGATGTTTTCAGCCCCAAAACTATTCGCGCAAGCATGGGTTCAATATTCCATCTAACAATTTATGAAGATGTTGATTTGTCAACAACATTGGCTTTATTTAAGAATAAAGACTACAAAATTACTTGCGCTGATCTTGATGGGGAAAATATTTTTGGATATAAAAAATCTGAGAAAGAAGTAATTGTTTTTGCTAATGAAGCGAATGGTCCATCAAATTATTTACTTTCTGTATCTGACAACAGGATTACAATCCCCAAATTTGGTAAGGCTGAATCATTAAATGTTGCAAGTGCCTCCGCAATAATTCTTGCTGAATTAACAAGATGAAAAAAACTTATAAAACCTTTTTTAAGTATTCGCCTGTAAGACTTTTTTTTATTTTTATAATTTTTTCAGGCGGACCTTCAGCAACAATTTGTCCACCTTCATCTCCGCCAGCAGGTCCTAAATCAACAATCCAATCAGCCATTTTAATTACATCAAGATTATGTTCAACAACTATAACCGTATTTCCTTTTTCTACCAATTTATTTAACACATTCATTAAGATATTCACATCTTCAAAATGAAGCCCTGTTGTAGGCTCATCAAGAATATAAAGAGTTTTACCAGTACTAACTTTGCTTAATTCAGTTGCAAGCTTTATTCGCTGAGCTTCACCGCCAGAAAGGGTTGTCGCTTGCTGACCAAGTTTAATATATCCCAAGCCAACATCAAAAAGTCCTTTAATTTTTCTTTTAATTCGGGGCAGATCTTCAAAAAATTCTAAAGCTTCGGCAACTGTCATTTCAAGGACGTCTGCAATGGATTTAGTCCTGTACAGAACTTCAAGAGTTTCGTGGTTATATCTTTTACCACGGCATGATTCACAAACGACATAAACATCCGGAAGAAAATTCATTTCAATTTTTTTTAATCCATCGCCGCCGCATTCTTCACATCTGCCTCCGGCAACATTAAAGCTAAATCGCCCAGTACTGTAACCGCGCATTTTTGATTCCGGAAGCTGGGAATATAAATCTCTAATATAAGTAAATAGTCCGGTATAGGTAGCAGGGTTTGACCTTGGGGTTCTTCCAATAGGAGCCTGGTCAATTTCAATTATCTTATCAATAAATTCGAGACCAGAAATAGATTTATAGGGAAGAGGAACAAGATTAGACTTGTAAATTTTCCTCATCAAAATTTTAACAAGTGTTTCATCAATAAGAGTAGATTTTCCGGAACCACTTACACCTGTAATTAAAGTAAGAGTACCAAGAGGAATTTTTAAGTCAACACTCTTTAAATTATGTCCAGTAGCTCCTTTAAGCTCCAAAAAATTGCCGTTTCCGGGTCTTCTAGCAGTAGGTGTTTTAATTTCTTTTTTGTTTGTTAGATAGGAAAGGGTTAAAGAATTAACTCCATCTTTAGAATTAATGAGAGTTTGTGTATTACCAGCAAGACAAATTTCCCCGCCGTGTTCGCCCGCACCGGGTCCAAGGTCAATCATATAGTCCGAGTTTTCTATTGTTTCCCTATCATGTTCAACAACAACAATCGTGTTGCCAAGGTCTCTTAAATCTTTTAAAGAATTTATAAGTTTTAAATTATCGCTTTGATGAAGTCCAATACTTGGTTCGTCAAGAACGTATAGGACGCCAGCAAGCTGAGACCCAATTTGAGTTGCAAGACGAATCCTTTGAGATTCTCCGCCAGACAAAGTTCTTGCGGATCTATCAAGTGTTAAGTAGTCTAAACCAACATTCAAAAGGAATTTTAATCTTTCAGTAATTTCTTTTAGAATCGGTTTAGCAATAATACTTTCTTTACCAGAAATATTAATGCTTTTAAAAAATTCTTCAGCTTTTTTAATTGAGAGTTTTGTAACTTCACTTATGTTTTTATTCTGAAATTTAACAGCAAGAGATTCTCGCTTCAGCCTTCCGCCGCCGCACGTCGAACACGTAACAGTGTTCATATAAGATTCAACCCATTCTCTAATACTATTGGAACTGGTTGTATTATAATAATTTTTTAAATGATTAATTAATCCTGCAAATCTATGCAGATAAGTTACCGGCTTGCTATGCCCATAAGAATATGAAAAGGAAATTTTATCTTTAGAGCCAAACAACAGAATTTCTTTTTGCTCTTCTGTAAAATCCTTAAGTTTTGTATCGTAAGTAAATCCATATTTATCTGCAACAGCACTAAGCTGGTTGAAGAACCATATAGCTCTCGGCTTTCCTAGCGGAGCAAGTCCTTCCTCGTTTATCGATTTATTCCAGTCCGGAATTATCAAGTTTATATCAAGCTCCTTTTTTTCTCCAAGTCCTTCACAGTCTGGGCAAGAACCATAAGGCGAATTAAAAGAAAATGAGTTTGGTGCTAGTTCTTGATAGCTTATTCCGCAATCTAAACATGCGAGATGTTTGCTAAAAACAAAATCTTCTTTCGTATCATCAACTATTACATTTCCATTACCATAATTCAATGCTACGCCAACCGACTCACTAATGCGCGTTCTTGCATCTTCATTAACATTAAGTTTGTCAATTACAATTTCAATATTATGGACTTTATAACGATCGATTTGAAAACCTTTAGATAGCTCATAATATTCTTTATCTATTCTAACACGTAGAAATCCATCAGATAAAATTTCTTCAAATAATTCTCTGTAATGACCTTTTCTACCTCTAATAACCGGTGCAAGAATAAAAATCTTTTTACCGTTTAATGAAGATATTATAGAATCTATTATTTGATTAGCAGATTGCTTTGTAACAGGTTTTCCACAATTATAACAATAAGGTATACCAAGTTTTGCATAAAGAAGACGCAGATAATCATAGATTTCAGTAACGGTGCCAACCGTAGAGCGCGGATTTCCTGAGGTCGATTTTTGTTCAATAGAAATTGCTGGGCTCAAACCTTCAATTAAATCAACATCCGGCTTTTCAAGTACATCAAGAAATTGCCGTGCATAAGCTGAAAGAGATTCTATATATCTCCTTTGCCCTTCTGCATATATTGTATCGAAAGCGAGGGATGACTTACCCGAACCAGATAAGCCAGTTATAACAGTAAAAGAATCGCGCGGAATTTCAACATCGATGTCTTTTAAGTTATGTTCGCGTGCACCCTTAATTATTATCTTCTCTTTTTCCACAGTTAGAATTAATTTTTAATTTTAAATTATTATATTACTTATACACAGTTTGAAAATCAATTTATTTTCATGTGCATTATCACTCTTTTTTGTTAAAAATGCCGAAACTAATAAAAATGGAACAAACAGCCGTAATAAAAACCATAACTCATTTTGAAGAAACAAAATTTAAAGAAAAAGGCTCGCTTTTTATTGCACAAGCTTTTCCTTTATGCTCCGTTGAAAAAATTGAATTTGAAATATTATCTGCTAAAAAAAAATTCTTTGATGCAACACATCATTGTTACGCATACAGGTTAAACAATAATAGTTATAAATTTTCAGATGCTGGAGAACCTAATGGTACTGCCGGTATTCGAATATTAAATGCCATAGACCATTTTAACCTTACTGATATTCTTGTAATTGTTATTCGTTATTTTGGTGGAACAAAACTTGGAATTGGACCTTTAGGAAAAGCTTATTACCATTCCACTTTTCAAACCTTGCAAAGTTCGGAAATAGTTGAAAAAGAAAATTATTCCAAAATTAAAATTATTACTGATTTTCCTTTGATGAGTAACATACACAGATTAATTTCTAATTACCACGCCATACTTGACAAATCTTCTTATGATGATAAAGTTCATTTTGAAATATTAATAAAAAATCTGCTTAAAGATAATTTTATTAAAGAACTTTTTGAAATTTCAAACGGAAAAATTAAAGCTGAAACTTTAGAAAAAAATATTTTTATTAAAAAAAATTAACTATTTACTTGCATGAATGATTTATAATGACGAATTTTGCTGAAAGAAATTAAAGAATTTTTATATGGAAAATGAAGAATCATTAACTCAAAATGCAAGTAAATTAGCTGATTTGACTTATAGCCTTTTAGGCAGATGTCAGGAAAAAGAAGTCCGTTTAGCTGAGCAATATGGATTAACACAAGCAGAATTCAGATGCCTAAGATTATTTAATGCTAACGAAATAATAAATAATAAACACATGGCAGAAAGGATGAATCTAAGTCCTAGCCGTTTAACTCGCATTATTGATGGATTAGTTAAAAAAGGTTATCTCAATCGAGAGATTGATAATGTTGATAGAAGAAACATGAGAGTTTATCTCTCAAAGCAAGGAGAAGAAATTGTAAAAGTGCTTAATTCCTCTTATCTTGATATTCATATGGAACTTTTACAAGATATTGAACCTTCACAACATCAGCAATTAATCAGTGCGATGACCAGTTTGTTATCTGCTCTGAATAAGTGGACTTCAAAAGCTTAAATTTTAACTTTTATTTTGCAACTTCAGAACTTTATTTTGTTAGAAGGACTGTTTTGCAACCGGCGAAGGTTTGAAAAAATTATTTTTGTCTTTTTTTAAAGTTTAAATACATTTTTGCCCATTCAAGGTCGGAGAGTAGTTCGGTTAAATTTAAAAATGATTCACCCGAAAGAACAAAAAACGTTTCGTTGAAGTGCTTTTTTGACTCTTCATCACAGTTTCGTAAAACTTCCTTAATTTGAGTTATTGTCGCTTTTAAATTATCCGAAAAATTTATTTTTATTCTTTCCAAATCTTTTTTTTCAATTAAGCTTGAGCTTTTTTGAAGTGCACGCATTAAACCCATAACGTACTTTGAATTAAAAACGAGTTTTTCAAAAAGTTTTTCATCTTTGTTTTTTTTAGATTCTTCATAAATTTTAATTATTTCGATTTTTCTTTTTAGCTTAGAGCCAGAAAATTTTTCGACACTTTCTGCAAAGTCAGACGAATCATTTAAAAAATCGAATTCATTCATATTTCTTATACGCTTTAGGAGAAAGCTTAATACCAAGACCAATGCCATCCCCTATTGGTAAAATGGAAGTTTTAAGTCCAGGATATTCAGAAAAGAGTTTATTGAAATTACGAATTATTTCAGTAGAGTTTTTATAATTTAGAGGGACGTTTTTAGAGGCAGCATAACCATGCCAAAGAAGGTTATCAATAAAAATGATTCCGTTCTTTTTTAAGATTTTAAATGAAATTTTAAACAAAGATTCATAGTCTTTTTTATCAGAATCAAGAAAAATAAAATCAAATTTCTTTCCCAGTGACGGTAATATTTGAATAGCTTCACCTTCCAAAATTATTATTTTATTCTTAACATCAGAATTTGCTATATTTTCTTTTGCAATAGCAATATTGCTCTTACTTTTTTCAATTGAATAGAGAATGCCATCACCAATAAGACATCGTGCAATTCGTATCGAAGAATAGGCTATTGCAGTTCCAAGTTCAAGAACTAATTTAGGCTTTTTAATAATAATTAATTGTTCAAGGAACAACGCAGCATCTTTATTTAAAATAGGTATATTAAATTTTTCGGCATATGCTTCCATCTCAGTTAATAATTTATCACCGACGTTTAAAAATTTATTTAAATAATTCTTCTGCTCGGAATATAGAATTGATTTCATGATTTTTTACAAATTTATAACATCATCCATGCGAAGCAAAAAGAAAACTAATTTTCGGGCGTAGCATCATTCTCATGAAATCCTTTTGCTTCCAATTCCTCAAGCTTCTTTTTGCCATAAGCAAAACGAGTAATTGTTACAAACAAAACCGGAACAATAAAGATAGCAAGCAAAGTTGCAGCAAGCATTCCACCTAAAACAGTCCAGCCAATTGTAGATCTAGCTTGAGCACCGGCGCCGGTAGCAAAAGCTAAAGGTGAAACACCAAGAATAAAAGCCATAGATGTCATCAAAATCGGTCTCAAACGTAATCTAGCGGCAGAAATAGTAGCTTTGACAAGCGGCATACCTCTGTCTACACGATCTTTAGCAAACTCTACAATAAGAATTGCGTTTTTAGCAGCTAAACCAATAAGGGCAACCAAACCAATTTGTGCATAAACGTTGTCACTTAGGCGTGGAATAAAAGTAAGAGTAAGAATAGCTCCAAATGCACCAATTGGAACTGCAAATAAAACAGCAAATGGAACTGACCAACTTTCGTACAAAGCAGAAAGAAATAAGAAGACGAATAAAATTGATAAGCCAAAAATAGCAAACGTGCTATTGCCAGCATTTATTTCTTCCCTAGTTAATCCAGAAAATTCATATCCATAACCTGCTGGTAAAACTTGGGCGGCAACTTCCTTCAAAGCCTCAATTGCTTGCCCGCTGCTATATCCTGGTGCTGAGTTCCCATCAATTTCTGTAGCTCTAAACATATTGTAATGAGTAATAAGAGGAGCGCTTTCTACTACTTTGTAATTAATTAAAGCGCTTAGAGGAACCATCCCGCCTGTGGCATTTTTAACATAATATTTAGATAGGTCTTGAATTGTAGAACGGTAACTTGTATCCGCTTGCGTAACGACGTGGAAAGTTCTGCCATATATTGTAAAATCATTTACATATTGGCTACCAAGCAGTGTTTGAATAGTACCGAAAACATCAGCAATATTAACGCCAAGTTTCGCACATTTTTCTCTATCAACGTCTACTTTATAACCAGGAGTACTCGCAGTAAAAAATGAAAATACATGACTTAATTCCGGGCGTCTGTTTGCCGCCGCAACAAAATTACGAACTACTGTAGCAAATTGTTGAATGTTATCGGTGCTTTCGTGCTGTTCAAGTTCAAAAGAGAAACCTCCCGTAGAACCTAAGCCAGGTATTGCTGGCGGCGGTATAACAACAACATTTGCACTTTTTATCGAAGCAAATTTTCTTTGAAGAGTTGCAATTATTCCATTCAGTTGAAGACTTTTACTTTTTCTTTGGTCCCAAGGCTTTAATTGAACAAAGATAGTTCCACTGTTGGACTTGGTGGCAAAGTTTACAACATTCAACCCACTAATAGCTGCAAAATGACCAATACCAGGAGTTTGTTGCAGAATAGTCATCATTCTTTTTAGAACATCAATAGACCTTGTTGTTGAAGCTGCCTCGGGTAATTCATAAGTCACATAAAGTCTGCCGTCATCTTCGGTGGGAATAAATCCTGTAGGTTTATTTTCAAACAGCAAAACAGTACCGGCATAAATCATTATTAAAATAATTAAAAAATAAGGTGCAATTTTGATACTCTTCTGTACACCATTTGAATATGAATTTACCGTTCTCTTAAACCAATCATTAAACTTAAAAAAGAATCTGTTTAGCCCCTTTGCATTATCAGAATAAGTAACTGGCTTTAAAATAAGGGAGCACAAAGCCGGTGTTAGGGATAAAGCAACAAATGCTGAAATTAAAACTGAAATTGCAATTGTAATTGCAAATTGTTCATATAATTTACCGACAATACCTGGAATAAAACCGACTGGGATAAAAACAGCTGCTAATATAAGAGCAATTGCTACAACAGGCCCCGATATATCGCTCATTGCTCTTTTGGTCGCTTCTTTTGGAGAAAGTTTTTCATTATCAATATAATGCTGAGTGGCTTCAACCACAATTATAGCGTCATCAACCACAATTCCGATTGCAAGCACAAATCCAAACATTGTTAAAGTATTTATTGTAAAACCAAGAGGAATGAAAAATCCAAAAGTACCAATAATTGAAACAGGGATTGCCAAGACAGGGATAATTGTTGCACGCCAATTTTGCAAAAATAAAAATACAACTAATACAACAAGACCAAGAGCTTCAAGTAAAGTAATTAAGACTTCATTGATTGAAGTATCAACAACAGAAACAGCCTCAAAGGGAACATTATACGAAACATCTTTAGGAAAAGATTCTTTTAATTTAGCCATTTCACTATATATACCTTTTGCAACTTGCAACGCATTGCTGCCTGGAGCTTGGAAAACTAAAAGAAATGATGAACGGCGTCCATCCACATAAGAATTGCTGGCATAACTTGCTTTGCCAAGCTGTATCTGAGCCACATCTTTTAGATGGACTTCAGATCCATCACTGGGATTAACTCGAACAATTATATCACCAAATTGTTTTACAGAATTTAATCGACTGTTTGTAAATACAGTGTACTCAAAAGTCTGATTGTTGCTTTGAGGCGGCGCACCTACAGTACCGGCAGCAACTTCTAAATTTTGTGCAGTTAAGGCATTCGTAACATCAGTAGTAGTCAATCCAAGTTGAGCCAATTTATTGGGGTCCAACCATACTCTCATACTAAAATCATCTGCGCGAACAAAAATATCTCCAACACCAGGTACACGTAATAAAGCATCCCGAATGAAAATGTTGGTATAATTATCAAGAAACTCAATATCGTGAGTTCTATTGGGAGAATAGATAGCAACAATCATTAAAATACTTGTAGTTCTTTTTCTGGTTGTAATGCCAAGCCTTTTAACTAAATCGGGCAAAGCTGGTGTTGCTATTCCAACCCTATTTTGTATATCAAGCGCAGCAATATCAGGATCGGTTCCGGTATTTAAAACAACATTTATCGAGGACTGTCCGGTATTTGTGCTGTTGCTTGTCATGTACGACATACCAGGTGTTCCGTTAACTTGTGTTTCTATTGGAGTAGTAACTGTTTGCTCAACAGTAGTAGCGTCCGCACCGGTGAATGATGCAGAAATTGAAACAGTAGGTGGCGTTATATTTGGATACTGACTTACGGGTAAATTAAAAATAGAAAGAAGACCGATTAAAACAATAACTATAGAAATAACAATTGCAGTAACCGGACGTTTAATAAATAAATTAGAAATCATTTCAAATCCTGTTTAAGAGTTATTTACCGTATGCGGTTGTTTCTTTAGTTTTAGCTTTTTCCGGTATAAATACTATAGGGGAATTATCTCTTAGTTTTTGAACTCCCTCTGTTACTACTTCTTCGCCCGGATTAAGTCCGCTATTAACAATAACCACATCGTTAATTGTTCTTCCTAACTCAACTTTACGCTGAGATACCTTATTTCCGTTAATTACGAAAACAAAATATTCCCCCATTTGCTCTATTACAGCTTTATAGGGTATAACAATACTTTTTTCAGAATTATTATTTAATACGCGAACATTACAGGTAAGGCCAGGTCTTAGTAAGTTTTGAGTATTAGGGAAAACCAGTCTTGCCGTTATAGTTGCAGTCTGCGGGTCCACTGCACGGTCGAGTAAGATAAGATGTCCAGGGTAAGGATAAATGGTTTTGTCTGGTAAAATAATAGTAAAAGTAGAATCTTTCGGGTTCGTTTTTCTTTTAAGCATTTCAGTATACCGTTCAATTTCATTTTCATTTACCGAAAAATCTACAGCCATTGGATTGTCGGATGAAATAGTATTTAATAAAGTTTGCCCAACTGTTACAGCCGAACCAAGTTTAACCTGGGAAATTCCAATTGTTCCATCAAATGGCGCATAAATAGTGGAATATCGAAGATTAGTTTCAACAGCGCTTAGATTACTTTCGGCTGCCCTTAAATCCTCATAAGCATGTTCTAATGTTTGAGCAGCTATTGCGTTGTTTTTTGCAAGTTCTTCATATCTTTTATAATCTTGCTGAGCTTTATTAAGATTTGCCTTTGCAATATCATAAGCTGCTTTATATTGCTGTTGATCAATCGAATATAACTTCATTCCTTTAGTTACATGCTGACCATCGTTAAAAAATACACCCGTAATATATCCAGAAACTTCGGGCCTAAGTTCAACCTGATTTAGAGCCACAACAGAAGCTGGATATTCATTATAATAAGAAACTTTTTCTTCAATAACTTTAACGGCACTTACAGGAGTAGGTGGAAATGAAAGCCCACCCTTATTTTGCCCGCATGAAGCTAAAAAAATAGAAGTGATTATTATTGATGCAAAAATATATTTTTTCTTTTTCATATTTATAATTTATTTATCCTGAAAATCATTTAATTTTGAATTTAATTTTAGTAACGAATAATTCCCAAAGCTTTTTCGACATCAATTTTACTGCTTAGAACTAAATAAAGTGAATTCAAGTAATTTACTTCTGTCGTTCTTAAATCAGTTTCTGCAGTTATTAAATCAAGATAAGTTTTTACTCCAGCTTTGTATTGTAATTCAATTGTATTATAAACATCTTTAGCAAGCGTTAAATTTTCTTTCATAATATTAAAGTTATTGAGATTGCTTTTATAATTTGCCATAGCGGAAGTATATTCAACGGTAATTGAACTTTTTAACGTCGCAAAATCATAATCTGATCGTTTCACCTCTAAAGACGCTTCTTGAATTTCCTGAATACGTTTTCCTCCCTGAAAGATTGGGAAAGAAAGTTCCAAGCCTATAAAAGAATTGGGAAAGTTTTGGTTGTATAAATTTTTAAATATATTGTTCTGATAGCTCAAATTATAACCAGCGAAAGCAGATAATGAGGGAATAAAACTCCATTCGTAATAACGTTGGTTTGCCTTTAACAATCGCTGCTGAGTTTGAAGAAGTTTATACTCTATCCTGTTTTCATAATTTAAAGTTTGGTTAGTGTCTATAAAAGCCTCAGATATCATTTGGGAACTATCAAAAGAAAGTTCCAAATCTTTGTCGGTTGGAAATCCCATTGCATCCTTTAATTGTTCGGTTCTTGTGTTAAGAAGTTCTTCGTCCTGCCTAAGTTCTGCTTTAGCATTATTTAGGGCTATGGTAGCTCTTTCATAATCTGTTTTATCCACAACGCCGGCACTTAATTGCGCTTTGGTATCTTTTTCACTTTGCCCCAGCCTCAAAATATCTTCTTGAACCAAATTTATTTGTGCCTTTGCAAGAAGAACGGCATAAAAAGCTTTACTTACATTAACAACAACATCAATTTTATTTGCTGTAGTTAATTCTAAAGACTGCTTTCTAACATCGCCGGCAGTGCTACTAGCTAAAAGCACATCTTTGTTAAAAATATTTTGAGTTAATGATAAATCTACCGATGAATTATTAAAAACACCTTGTTTTACAGGTTGCCCCTGTACAATTCCCACCGGTAATTGATAATAATGTTGTAAAGAATAATTTAAATTTAATTGCGGGTACCAATCTGCAAGTTTGCTGTTAATTTGACGCTCGGTAATTTGTTCATCTATAGACGATTGACGTAATACGGGCTGATGTTTAAGAGCATATTGAACACAATCATTAAGATTTGCTTTTTGCAGAATAGAATCCAAAGAATTAGTTTGACAAAGAATAAACTGAGTTGCTAGAATTGCAAGGAAAAAAGAACCAATAATTTTTTTCATAATTTAGTTAAAATTTATCGCCCGGTTATTAATTTTTTAAGTTTTAAAGGTAAAATTTAATTTGATTGAAGTTTAATCCCAATGATATAAATCAATAGGAACCATTAAACTTATTGGGTTTTTAATTTGTCTAATAAATCTTTTTACACACTTTTCAGAAAAGCCTGCAAAGTATTTATCTAACTGACTTCACCTTTTTATTATAATAATTTCTCAAATAAAAATTATCATTACCACAAAGCTAATAATTTTTTCAATAATAAGTTTTAAAAGTTAAAAATTTTCGAAGTTATTAATCCTCAAATCCGATAAAGTAAAAGACTATATCGGAGAAATGTTGATTAAATCATGCGGTATTTATCAAGAGAACTTACAATCTTAATGAACAGAATTCTGCCATGCTTAATTACCCTTTTAAGTATTGAGAATCATTAACCGAAATATTTATTTTTTACGCTTTCGCCTATCCGGTGTTTTCTTTTAACCGGATTCCGTGCTGCTATTTTCCGACTTTTCCTTCATCCTTTTGGTTCTATATCGGATTTGAGGTATTTCTTAATAAATAATTCTATAACCGGATATTTTGGTTTTATCACACAAAAAAGATTAAATTTAAAATTGTCTAATTATCAAAGTTAAAAATGTCGAATATAAAGCCATTAAAACGATTCGGGCAAAATTATTTGATCGATAAGAATATCCTAAGAAAAATTGCTGCCGAGATTTTGCCTCAACCACAAGATAATATTATTGAGATAGGACCTGGTACAGGAGCATTAACTGAACTGTTGGTTAATAAAGTTGAAAAACTTACTGCTGTGGAGATTGACTTTAGAGTAATTGAAGATTTAAGAGCTAAATTTCCTTCATTAAACTTATTACATGCTGATTTTCTTAACCTTGACTTAGAATCACTCATTCATTACAATAAAAACAAACTACGAATTGTAGGAAACATACCATACAATTTAACTTCGCCAATATTATTTAAGATGATTGAAAACAACGATATTATAAAAGATGCTGTTTTAATGGTACAGAACGAAGTTGCCCAGCGGATAACGGCTAAAAAAGATTCTAAGGAATACGGAATACTTGCCGTTCTTCTCCAGTTTTTTGCAGAGGTAAAAATTATTTTCAAAATTTCACCTAATGTCTTCTTTCCTAAACCGAAAGTATATTCGGCTTTAATTCATATAATTTTCAAAGAGATAAAAATGGATAAAGAGGAAAAAATGTTTTTCTTAAACATCGTTAAGGCTTCTTTTGGGAACAGAAGAAAAATCATAAAAAATTCATTAAGTAATAGTATATTTGCCGAAATAAATTTTAAAGAATCTAACATAAATTTAGAATTGCGCGCGGAACAATTAAACATTGAAGATTTTTTAACACTTGCCGAATTTGCACGGAAGAATTTTCATAATAATATTCCATCTTTCGACAAAAGGCAGTTTTCCCACAAATTATCGAAGAAATAATTACAAATTAATTGATGCATATATTAAAATCCTTTTTAAGTAAACTAAAAGCATACGATCTTGTCGTCGTTGTTTTTTATTTATTCCTTACGATAATAAATTTTATTTATAATTATGATATTGAACATTGGTTAATCTGGAGCTTAATAAATATTGCAATAATACTTTTAGTTTTTAAAATTGCTTATTTAGAAAATAAAAGTAAAAGCCGCATATGGCACATAATTCATTACTGGTATATTGCCCCACTTATTCTTCTAACTTTTAAAGAATTGTATTATCAAATTGCTCCAATACGTAAGCAGATTTATGATTGGCTTTTTATAAAGATAGATCGTTGGATGTTCGGCTGTGACCCAACTAAGTATTTATATCATTTCACCTCTCCCGCCCTTACAGAATTTTTACAAATAATTTATAGCATGTTTTATTTTCTTCCCGTTATTCTTTGTCTGGCTTTGTTAAGGAAAAAAAGATATGCTGATCTTGACTATGCGGTATTCTTAATTATATATAGTTTTTATTTAAGCTATCTGGGATATTTCATGTTACCCGCTATTGGACCAAGATTTACTTTGCATAATTTTTCAAATATAAACCAAACTTTACCCGGAATCTATTTGACGCCTTTACTCAGAAACTTGATAGATTTCGGAGAGTCAATTCCACGTGGCACAGTTAACCCGGCGGCAATAGTGCAGAGAGACGCCTTTCCTAGCGGACATACAATGATTACGCTTATTGTTATGTATCTTTCCGTAAAAATGAAAAGCCGAACAAGATTTTTCTTTATTCCTGTAGGTACATTACTTATATTTTCAACAGTTTATCTTTGGTATCATTACGTTATTGATTTATTCGGTGGATTTGCCCTTATGATTTTTGCAGCATTGACTGGTAAATTGATTTTTAACTGGTGGAAACGCCTCCATGGCGAAGAAGAATATAATTTTGGAAGAAGCGATTGAATTTTTATGCCAGATAAAAAAACACAAGTAAAAAATATTTTTGACTCTATTGCTTCAAGATATGATTTTCTAAATCACCTTTTAAGTTTCGGAATAGACTTTTATTGGAGAAAAGCCGCCCTTAAGTTAACTGGTATTAATTCTGATTCTATCATTCTTGACGTTGCTTGCGGTACAGGTGATTTTGCAATTGCTGCAAAAAAGTTTGGCGTTAAAAATATTATCGGTGCAGATTTTTCTTTTAACATGCTTAAGCTCTTTTATGAAAAAAGCAATTGGATTAAAGGCAACTGTATTCAAATGGTTGCCGAAAAAATGCCTTTAAAAAACGAATCTGTTACAAATATAACTGTTGCCTTCGGAGTTAGAAATTTCTACGATATCCAAGAAGGATTTAACTCTTTTTTCAGAGTGTTAAAAAAAGGTGGTAAAGCTACTGTGCTTGAATTTAGACTTCCTTCTAATTTCTTATTCAAATTTATTTACAAATTTTACTTTAAAAAAATTCTTCCGGTTGTAGGAGGAATTATATCTGGCGAAAAAGAAGCCTATAAGTATCTGCCCCGCTCTGTAGAAGAATTTGATGAAAAAATAAATTTGCCCGAGTTGTTAAAAAATTCGGGCTTTGGTAAAATTGAAAAGTACAATTTAACTTTGGGAATAGTTCAAGTAATTATTGCAACAAAATAATTTCCCTAATTACTTTTATTATCAATCGTCCAATCTGGTGTGAACAATAAGCATAAAAATCAAATCGAAAACTGAATTTTTTATTTTATGCTATAAGAAATAAGGCTTTGAGTATAAGATGCTGTAGTATCCGAAAAATTAATTCCCTGTCCGCTTAATACTTCGAGCAAAGCACCTGAACCTTGCCACTTGATAATTCCTATATTTGGCGCAAGCCATGCATAAGCTATATAAGAATAAGTTTTTAAAGACAAAATGTTAGAAGGATTGGGAATATTTAACGTAATAGTAAACTGAACTTTTGCTGCAGAAACTGTTTGAGTACCTGAGCCAAGATTTAAAACAACATTTTCTGTGTCAATTGAAGCTGCTGAAACATTTAAAAGATGTATGACAGGGAAAACTCCATATTTTAAATCCACCGTAAATACATTCCATGTCTTTTGGGTAAAATCAAGAATGTTAAGAGTTGGACTAAACGAAATATATTTCATTAAGGTATCAGGTATAATATTAGAAAGACCGGATGTATCAAACGCAAAAATTACTCCGCTACTTGTTTTTATAAAAAATGAAGTTAACACGCTTGGTATTGATGAAACAGAAACCGTATCAATCTCTTTCTGATAAACCACTCCTTCCAAAGTTGAATAACCATTGTACCAAATAACCTTTGTACCAGAAACATTAGATTTATTAGAGTTCGTTCCAGTAATACTATACTTATAATTGCTGCCATCACTATTCGGAAAATAATTAGCACTAAGGACAATACTTCCAGAAGAAATAGTGGGACCAGTTACCGTGTTAGAATTTTTATTACATGAACTAAGCCCAAGCACTATTAGAACCAACACCATAGAAATAAAAAATTTATTTTTCATGTTCACTCCAATAATTTATAATCATGCCTTTCAGTTTATTAAAAGCAATTGCTCTATGACTAATTTTATTTTTTTCATCGAGACTTAGTTCACCTGCAGTTTTGTTAAATCCATCAGGTAAGAATAGTGGATCGTAACCAAATCCATTCTCACCTCTTGGGTGTTTAATAATTCTGCCTTTTATTTCACCGTTTGCAGTAAGCCATTTTTTCCCATCAAAAAATACTGCACAACAAATAAACTTTGCGTAATGTGGCTCTGGATATTGGTTCAACTCAATTAATAATTTTTGATTGTTATCTTCATCCGTGGCATTGTTACCCGAATATCTTGCCGAATAAACACCAGGTCTTCCACCCAACTGCTCGACCGAAAGTCCTGAATCATCACCAATAACAGGAATTCTAAAAGCATCAAAAATTACTTTAGCTTTTATGCGGGCATTTTCTTCGAAAGATGAACCATTTTCAATAATTTCTGGAGCTGCCTCAACACCAAGAAGGGACAGTATTTCAATATTTTCATTTTTTAAAATGTAACTTACTTCCATAATCTTCCCTTTATTTTTTGAGGCAAAAATAATTTTTCTCATGCAATTTCCTTTCCGGCTTTCAACTTGTAATATATATTTATTGCCGCACCAAAAGAAGTCATAAAATTTAAAATTGAAAACACAGTATCACCAAGCAAAATTGCATAAACCATCAACGAAAAGCTACCTGCAAAATTTAAAATTAAAAACTGAGAATTTACTTTGCATTCTTTTTCTTTAATGGTTTGAAAAGTTTGAGGAAGCCAGCTTATTGTAAGAACAAAAAGTCCAACATAACCAATTATTAGCACTTTATCTCCATATTATTTTTAAAGACGATTAATTAATTCATTTAATTTTGTTTTACCTATGTAAAACAAAGCTGAATCATCATATTCAACTGAATGTCCATCCTTAACTGTCCATTTTCCGTCAACCAAAACGTTAATGACATTTTCTTTAGAAGAAGAATAAACAATATTTGAATAAATCTCATTATCATTTTCATATAAAGATTGGAAAGGAGTTTCGAGATTCAACATAACAAGGTCAGCTTTTTTACCAGACTCAATGCTACCAGTTTCATTATCGAGGTGAAGAGCTTTTGCACCTTCAATTGTAGCCAATCGAAAAATAGTTTGAGCATCCATTATCGCAGCACCATGTATCGGCTTTTGGATTAGAGAAGCAAGACGCATTTCTGTAAAGGCATTTAGATTATTGTTGCAAGGTGCTCCATCGGCACCTAGTGAAACTGGAATTCTTTCTTCAATATATTTCGGAATTTGTGCAATACCCGAGCCCAATTTTAAGTTTGAAGAGGGACAGTGGGAAACATTTGTTTTGGTATTCTTTAAAATTTTTATTTCCTCATCATTTACATGGATGCAGTGAGCTAACACCGTATTTTTATCTAATAAATTTAGCGAATGAAAATATTCAATATTTTCTTTTTTATGTAGCTTTCTTACTTCTGCGCATTCATTTTTATTTTCGGAAGCATGTGTATGAAACAGGCTTCCTTCGAATTCGTTCATCATTTCTTTTGCACCTATCATTAGCTCTTTAGAACAACTAAGTACAAAGCGCGGTGCAAAGCCATATTTTATTCTACCATCTTTTTGGTGAAATTCTTTTGCAAGTTCATAGGTATATTTTAATTCATCCTTTGTACTTTCTTTAAATGATGGCAAAAGCTTGTTAACATCCATCATGCATTTACCTGCAATTGCCCTAATGCCAGAGCTTTGCAGCTCTTCAAAAATAGATTCTTGAAAACGAAGTGTTCCCATATCGAGTATAGTTGTAGTACCGCTTCTCATTAATTCATTTATTCCGAGCCGTGTCGCAATTTTAAGGGATTCTTTATCATGGGCATTTTCGAGTGGGAAAATTTTTTGCTGAAGCCAGTCAAGAAGCTCAAGATCATCAGCCATTCCACGAAATAATGTTTGGCAAAGATGGACATGCGTTTGAATAAAACCGGGAATAACTGTAAGGTTTTCTGCTTTTACTATTTCACCATCGAAAAATTTAATTTCATTTTCATCAACGGGTTTAATATTTGTAATAATGTTATCTGTTATTTCAATTGTGTGTCTATTTAATATTCTATTTTCTTGATCAGCGCAAACAATTTGTTTGGGAATAATTAAAATTTTATTCATATAATTCGGTTTATTTCTTTTCGCTAAAAATTTCATCCATAACTTCAAAAGCATATCTTAAATGGGGAATTACAATTGACCCACCAACAATAAGTGCTATATTAAAAGTTTCTAATAGCTCTTCTTTATTAGCACCTTCTTGAATTGCACGATCAATATGATAAAAAATACAATCGTTACAACGTAAAACCATCGAAGCAACCAGTCCCATTAACTCTTTTGTTTTTGCCGGTAGAATTCCTTCAATGTAAGCTTTATTATCAAGGGCAAAGAATTTATTAAAATCTCTAAATCCTGAATTTAGAATTTTATCATTCATATCTAAGCGGTATTTGCGTGTTTCTGCAGTTGTTTTTTTCATGTTAATTCCAGATTTAAATTTTATTTAATGAAGTCTTTTTTGGTGTGTTAAATTCCGCAGTTTAATTAGGATTCTAGGCGCCAATATTACTTAAACTGTTAATTACAATTTCAATCGATTTAGCCAACTCTGGATGAGATATTTCGAATTTTTGCGCCGATTCTTTTAGTCCAGCTAATAAATTATGCTTTTCATCTTCTTTGCTTTCAGAACGTGCAATTAATGAATGAATATCATTCATCAAATCAAGCAAAATCTTTTCAGAAGCAGCATCAATAGACTTTGCTTTTTTAAGTTCTATATGAAGTTGCTCAAGAGATTTTTTTAGGTTTTCCATTTTTATCCTTTTAATTAAAATTTTCCGGCGCTAAATTTAATTTGTTTAATAACACTTTAAAAATAACAAAAAACTTTTTTATGTAGTAATTTATAATGTTATTGTTTTAATCACATTGCAAAATTAAACTTTTATAAATTTAAGATGGTCAAAACAAATAATAACTTTTGTTTAATTATATTTGTCGGTAAACATATTCTATAAAATGAATTTAAATAAGTAAAATTTTTCTAAATTATAAAAAGCTTTTTTAAAGATAATTTTCCGAAATAATTATTTTAAAATATTAAAATAAAAGAACAAGAAATGTATAAAATACTTAACCGTCTGAATATAAATATTTTTTATACCATAATACTTATATCCTTTTTAGGTTTTCTTTCCAAGGCAAGAGCTCAGTATTTTGGTCAAAATAAAGTTAACTATGATGATTTTAGCTTTAAGATTTTGCATACCGAACATTTTGATATTTACTTTTATCCCGAAGAAGCCGGCGCAGTAAAATATGCTGCCCGTCTTGCAGAAAGATGGTATGCTCGACATGCTGCAGTTTTTGACGATTCGTTAATTGGTAAACAAAAAATTATTTTTTACGATGGATTTCCTCAATTTGCAGAAACAAATGTCACTCAGGGTATGATTGGGCAGGGAACCGGAGGATTTACTGAACCCTATATGCGGAGAATTGTAATACCTTTTGCTGGTCCACTTCCAGAAACAGACCATGTTATCGGACATGAATTGACACACGCATTTCAATTTGATGTTACAAGTAAAAGCGCTAAAAAAACAGACGGTTTGCCGGCTGCTTCTCAAATGCCTCTTTGGTTTATTGAAGGTATGGCAGAATATTTTTCAATTGGTCCCAAAGATCCAAATACTGCAATGTGGATGCGAGAAGCTTCTCTTAAAAAGCTACCCGATATTTCAGATTTGGATAATCCAAAATATTTCCCATATCGTTACGGAGAATCCCTTCTTGCATTTATGGGCAGTAAGTATGGCAACGAAATTATTCCAAAGCTTTTAAGAGTTGCATCTAAGATGCAAAACATGAAATATGCTATTGATACTGTTTTTCACATTTCTGCAGATTCTTTATCAAAACAATGGCATGAGGCTCTTCACGCTGCTTATGATTCTTTAAAAAGCTTAACAGATAAGCCAGAAAAATACGGTCCACAATTAATTACAAAAGAAAAAGGCGGCGGAGATATGAACATTTCTCCCGTAATTAGTCCAGATGGTAAATATGTCATCTTTTTTTCGACAAAAGACCTGTTTGGAATGGATCTATATCTTGCTGATGCCAAAACCGGAAAAATTATTAAAAATATTTATAAGACCGAGTTGAACACTCATCTTCAAAATCTTGAATTTATTAATTCTGCTGGCGCGTGGAATCCTGATGGAAAGCAATTTGTTTTCTCCGGCGTTAATGATGGTAGACCTGTTCTTTCAATCCTTAATGTCGATAACGACAAAATCTCGCGCGAAATTCGTTTCCCTAATATTGCTGAAATTTTTAATCCTGCATGGTCCCCCGATGGAAGATACATTGCTTTCTCAGCCTTAGCTGATGGTTTATCAAATCTTTTTATGTATGATTTAAAAGAAGACTCCCTTATTCAATTAACCAATGACCCATACTCAGAACTACAACCAGCATGGTCACCTGATGGTAAGAAGCTTGTCTTTATTACTGATAGGTTTACAACAAAACTTTCTGACCTTGATTTTGGTAATTATGGATTGGCTGTTATGAATATGGAAAACAAAAGCATCGATAGCTTAAAAGATTTTCCTGATGGGAAAAATATTAATCCCCAATGGTCTCATGATGGAAAAACTTTATTCTTTATTTCGGATCATAACGGAATAGATAATATTTACAAGCTTGATCTTGCAAACGACAGCATACATCAAGTTACAAACTTATTTGGTGGTGTAAGTGGCATTACTGCATTGAGCCCAGCACTTTCTGTTGCGCAAAATACTAACAAACTTGTTTACAGCGTTTATAGGAACGATAAGTATGATATTTATCTAATTGATTCTTCTTCGACTTTGGGAGGTATGAAACCTGAAAAGGAATTTGCTACAGGCAATCCGGCAATTTTACCATTAAAGCCTAATTTGACTAAACCTTTTTACGCAAATCTTTATAATCCTAATATTGGTTTACCTGCCGATTCTGACCAATTTGAAATTACAAACTATCATCCTTCATTGTCGTTAATAGGATTTGGGCAACCTTCACTTGTTGCTGGTGTTGATCCTCTTGGTACTTATGTTGGAGGAGGTATTGCTCTATTCTGGAGCGACGTTCTTGGCAATCATAACCTTGCAACTGCCCTTCAAATTCAATCCGGTAATGGCTTAACAAATATCTCAGGCTTAGTCGGTTATATGAATTCCTCTCACAGGCTAAATTGGGGAGGAGTGGTTCAGCAAATACCTTATTTACTTGAATATTATTCTGCCGGCTACGGTACAATAAATAATACACCAGCTTATATTCAGCAAGATATTGTTCAAAGAGAAATCGACCGTGAGATAAGCGGAATACTTGCTTATCCATTCAGCCAGGAAATGAGAGTGGAACTTTCTGCTGGATATACAAATATTAGTTTTGATGAGGAAATTACAACCCAAGCTTTGTCACTTATAGACGGTTCTGTTTTACTCAATCAAAACGATCAAGGTCCACATCCAACCGGGCTTAATCTTGCTTCATTAGGGGCTGCACTTGTATATGATAACAGTCTTTTCGGTGCTACAAGCCCTATCCTTGGTAATCGTTTCCGTGTTGAAGTCGATCCTTATGTTGGAACATTAAATTGGATTGCTTTCTTGGCAGATTTTAGACAATACTGGATGCCAGTTAGACCTTTTACCCTTGCTGCAAGAATTCTTCATTACGGAAGGTATGGAAAAGATGCTGATGATTATAGGCTGTCTCCGGAATATCTTGGCTATCCTGGATTGATTCGTGGCTATGATAATTCTTCTTACACTTCCGATCAATTATTTGGGAACTATCCATCATACGATCAATTATTTGGAAGTAAAATTCTTGTTGGAAACTTAGAGTTAAGATTCCCTCTACTCGGCGTTTTTGGATTGGGAGATGGATATTATGGTTATTTTCCGATTGAGTTCGCTGCTTTTTACGACGCAGGTTTTGCATGGTATAACCTTCAAAAGCTTTCCATATTTGGAGGCAATAGAAAGCCTGTTACAAGCTATGGTATCGCTTTTAGAGTTAATTTATTCGGCTATGCCGTTGGTGAGGTAGATTATGCCCGTCCGTTAAACCGACCAGGCACAAAATGGATCTGGCAATTTAATTTAACAGAAGGATTTTAAGAAATCATTAGTGTAACTTAATCTTTAAATCATGAATTGTTTCGAAGAAATTAATGAATCCCTGTATTAAGAAAAATTAAAATAATTTTTTTAACCACTTTCTAAATTATTTTCAACACCTAAAAATTAAATTATTAGAAGGGTTTGAGCAAACTTTATAAATTAGATATTTTATTATCCTTTTTCTGATCTCGCACAATTTTATTTTCTTCAGGATTTTTTTGATAAATTGTGTTTATTTGACTTATCAAATTTTGAAAAGTTTTTAAATCAGGCATTAAATTGGAGTGATGCAATTTATTTAACATTAAATTTTTATCAAAAGAATCATAGATTTCTTCCACTTCGTCTATTGCAATTTGTATTGCCATTCCAACATAATTTTGAATTTCGGATTTAATTTTTCGAAGATTTTCGCGCGAGCTTAAATTCGAAATTATAACATCATTAAAAACATTTAAAGCTCCACAAATTTCTTCCGGTTCAAAGCCTTCAGAAAATCTTTTCGAAGCAATTAAATCAATACTTTTTAACATAAGACTTCTATCTCCGCTTCGTACTGCAGATAACAGCAAGTGATAAAGGGAGCTCATATAGCTCTTGAAATCCGAAAAATTCATTTTTTTATAGTGAATAAATTTTCCCGACTCTGAAAATCTAATTTTGATTATAATCCACTCCAAAAGTTTTTCTTCATCTTCAAGCATTGCCTGATAAATTAACCAACCTGGTCTTGTTGTTACACGCTTAAAAGCAGTCTCATTTTTTAGTTGCCACTCTACGGGATGGTTTCGCATCTTTTCTATTAAATAAAGCATTCTCCTTTTTATATGATATCGGGGTAAAGGCTTCCATCCTAAAACTTTTCTTGTGTAAGATGAATCATTTGTCAATTTTAAATCTATATACTTTATCATCCATAATCTTTCAAATGAATTATTATATTTTAATTTCAATTTGCGCAAAAAAGTTCTAAACAAAATGCCAACAAAAGCCAATATTTTAGGTAAAAAAATGGGTTTTAATTCTTCTCCGAAATAATCTCGTGTTGCTGATTTAAATAATTCAAAATGTGAAGTTGAACCGTCAGGACTAACATTAAATGTATCAAACTGTGGAAGAGATTTGTGTTTGTTCAATAAGATTGCTAAAAACCTTATTACATCTTGAATATAAATATAAGGAATTGCAGATTGCCCTTTTCCACCTAATATTTTAGAATCCCATTTATTGGAAAGCCATACATTTAAGAATTTGTAAAGCGGTGCATACTCGCACCAGTCACTAAAGACAGCAGTTAATCTTACAATAAAACAAGGAAAGTACTTTGTGTATTCTTTTATCATTTGTTCCCCGATTTTTTTTGTAACAGAATACGGTTCAGGTCCTTCTGGTGGGGTTTTTTCGTTTATGGCACTTCCAGACTTGGGAAATTTACATGCAGCAATAGAGCTAATAAAAATAAATCTTTTTATATTCAGCATCCTTGCCATTTCAAGGATATTTTTTGTACCGTCAATATTCGTGTGTTGATATTCATCAAGCCATTTGCACTCAAAGTCATAATAGGCAGCTAAATGTAGAAGAAAGTCTGCTCCGCCTTTTTCAATAATTATATGAGTAGCTTCAATAACGGAAAGTCTATTTCCAATATCGCATTGAATCCAAGTTATATTAGAATGTTCAGGGATGTCTGCTTCTTTCTGAGACCTTCTGGCGATACCGATTATGCGGTAGCTTTCTTTTATGGCATCTAAAAAATATTTTCCAATAAAACCAGACGCACCTGTTATAACAATTGATGGAAGTTTTGTTTCCATAAATTTTTACTTTTTTATTTCATTTATTTTTATAATTCTTTTACAGCATTATTATTAAAGCGTTTAAATTGAAAAAATAAAAACAGAACCAAAGCTGCCAGTAAAAGATCTCCAAGCCCAGAAAATAAAATTATCTTTATGTGTAATACAAAGGAATAAAATAAAAAAAGGAAAAGTGCTGCAGTAAGCTTTGTAACTATAGAAAATTTAATTAAAGGTTCGTTACGAAATGGATTAAGGGCACCAGCTGTATATGCATAAGACATTATAATGTGAAAAACTCCTCCTTGATATCTGAAAAAACTATCGTTGCCGTTAGTGAAGCCAAATATTTCCATTATTCTTGAAGGCGCAAAAATAAGTCCAACACCCACAAAAAAGGAATGAACCGATACAAGCAATAAACCTGCAAATAACATATTCTTCGGAAGAAGAATCTTTTTCATAATTTCCCTATTCCTTTAGAATTTGTTCTTATTCAATTTTAAATCTGTAAAAGAGATAATCAAACGTAAATATCAAATCAGAAACATACAAGTTGTAGAAGGCAGAATTAAGAAGTTTGGTAAAAATTATTTTGAGAAGAAGAAATATTATGGTTAAGCAAAATCTTCTTGAAAATGTATTTTAGAAAAAATGTTTATTGAATTGACATCAAATAAAAATCAAAACTTAACAATTAGCTAAAAGCTACTGGAGTTAAAAATTTATTAAAAATGTATGATAAATATTTTAAGAATGATTTTATAAAAATACTCATACAAAAGATAAGGAGTAATTAAGGCAATCTACCAGTATGTCCAAAACCTCCTTCTCCGCGATCAGTGTTTTTTAATTCATTCACCTCTATAAAATCGGCATGGTAAATTTTGGAAACAACAAGTTGTGCAATTCTTTCTCCACGTGAGATAATAAAATCATCTTTCCCAAAATTAATCAGGATAATTTTTATTTCGCCACGGTAATCAGCATCAATAGTACCAGGTGAATTAAGAACACCAATCGAATGATTTGCAGCTAGCCCGCTCCGTGGTCTAACTTGAATTTCAAATCCTTCAGGTATCTCAACTGAAAGGTTAGTTGGGACAAGAGCTACTTGGTTTGGTAAAATAACTACTTCTTTATCAATAGCTGCACGTATATCCATTCCAGAGCTTGCAGGTGTTGAATACATTGGTAGTTGAATATCATTAAAAGCGGAATTTATTCTTTTAAATTTTATTTTAATATGTTCAATCATCAAAAAAATTATGGTTTAACTTTTGAATCAAGATAACGTTTTTTTAAGAAAATAACTTCATCTTTACCGACATTAAAAATTGCAAGAAGAATTAAGAAAAGGCTAAACATTAAAAATTTATTTAGAAGTGAAAGATACCCGCCAAAATATTGAACATAATAGATAACTGCTACTACCGCAACAGAAATAAATATTTTTGTAATTTTTCCGTATTCATAATTTATCTTATAAAATCTTTGAGTAATTATAAGATATCCTACTGCCATAACAAAATAGGCTAATAAAGTAGCCATAGCAGCGCCCATTATGTTCCAAGTAGGAATCAATAAATAATTAAGAGCAATATTTACAAATGCGCCAATTGCGGTCATAACAGGTACATAAATACTTTTTTCTTTAATATATATTCCTGCTGTAAAAATCCCATACATACCGCTAAATAAATATCCAAGTAAAACAACAGGAACAATAACCAAACCTTTTAAATATTCTTTGCCTATTATTGTATGCCCATGAATGCTAATATGAGCTACATCAGAAATGAACAAAGAAACAACCACTAACACAACAGCAGCAACAAGAGTAAAATAAGTAAGTACTTTTGAAAAAACCTCTTTAGCATTTTCTTCCTGTGCAGTTTGAAGAAAGAAGGGTTGCCAGGCATACTGAAACATATTAACAAACAGCAACATAAAAATTCCAAGCTTGTAATTTGCACTATATAAACCTGAAGTGCTTAAGTCGGTAAGATGCGTAATAATAGGCCTATCAATTCCCTGAATTAACATAGCGGCAAGCCCAGCAGGTAAATAAGGTAAACCAAATTTTAAAAGGCGTGGTAATAATTCTTTATTAAATTTAAAACGTAGGCTTCTAAAAATATCAGGCAATAAAATCACTAATGAAATTATCGAAGCGGCAAGATTGCTAAAAAAAACGGCTTCAATACCCCATTTTAATTTCAAAATTAAATAAAGATTTAATGTAACATTAACCAGAATATTTATGATTTTATAAAAAGCAAATTTTTTTGCTTTTCTTTCAAGGCGAAGTTTAATAAACGGCAAAACGCTAATATTGTCTATCAGTAAAATTGCTACAACGTAGTACATTAAGTAAATAAAACTTGTAGGGATATCAAATGTCCAGAGTATTTGATATCTAAGTAAAAGAATTGCTGCACATATAATTGCACTTATAGAAAGGACAGATAAAAAAGGAGTCGAAAAGTTATCCTTCTCATCCCCTATAATAATATTCGACCCAAATTTAAGGTAAGATGCATCCATACCAAAAATAAAAACAACATTAAAGATGGCAACAAAAACGTACAGGTTAGAAACAATACCATACTCTCTGGCAGGAAAAACATTAGTATAAAAAGGTACGAGTAAAAAAGTAAGGAATCTTCCTAATATTGTACTAACACCGTAAATAGCTGTATCTTTTGAAAGCTGCTTTAATTTATCGAACATGCTCATGGTTAAGTTTAAGAATAAGTTTTATTAATAATGTGCAAAATCAAGACTTATAAATTATTTAATTTTTTTCTTTCTCATAATTTTACTTCGAGTGAAATGTCTAAAGCTTTAACGCTGTGTGTTAAAGCGCCTATTGAAATAAAATCTACGCCAGTTTCTGCAACTGATACAATTGTATTTGAATCAATTCTTCCGCTTGCTTCAATTTTACACTTTTCACCGATAATTCTTACCGCTTTTTTCATTTCATTTAACTCAAAATTATCGAGCAGAATAAAATCTACATTACACATTAAAGCTTCATTTACTTCATCAAGGTTTGTGGTTTCAACTTCAATTTTAGAGTTTAGGTTATTCTTCTTTGAAAATTCTTTGCATAAATTAACTGCTTTAGTTATAGAACCTGCAACTGCAATATGATTATCCTTAATCAAAAACATATCATAAAGTCCGAAGCGATGATTAAAACATCCTCCAATTTTTACGGCAAGTTTATCAATCGTTCTAAGCCCTGGAACTGTTTTCCTGGTATCAAGAATTTTTGCTTTTGTATGTTTTATTTTTTCAGCAAATTCATTTGCCATAGTAGCTATGCCACTCATCCGCTGGAGAAAATTTAATGCTGTTCTTTCTGCTGTTAAAATAGAAGCAGCACTTCCTGAAACAATAGCCACAACTTGCCCGGACTTTACTATGTCACCATCGGCAAAATTTTTTTTGAATTGAAGTCGAATATCGGATAGTGAAAAAAGTCTTTCCACTATATCAAGTCCCGCAATTATTCCTTCATTTTTTACTAGAAATTCACCTCGTCCTTGAAGGTCAGATGAAACAATCGCCATAGTTGTAATATCTCCAGATTGAATATCTTCATCAAGAGCATTTTTAATTATTTGATCGTAATCTTTATTCATCTTTAATTTTTAATTAATTATAGAAAGGTTTGATTGCTTCTAAGAAGAATTGTGGCAGACGTACTGGTTTCATAGAATTTTTTTTTATAAAAACGTGGTCAGTATAGCCTTCGGCAATCATTTCTTCGTTGTCTTTTCTTTTTATTTTATAACAAATGTGTATTCGAAATGAGGGAAGTTCTTCAACATAAGCTTCAACTTCGAGTAGGTCATCATAAAAAGCAGGGTTTAAATATTTAACTTTTGCTTCGAGCAACGGCAATTGATATCCTTTTTTTTCAACTGTGCTGTAAGGTAGCCCAATCGCACGCATCATTTCTGCTCTGCCCACTTCAAAATATTCAAGGTATTTTCCGTTATAAACTATCTGCATTTGATCTGTATCAGCATACCGCACGCGTATTTCAGTTTTATTGCTTAACATTATGAATTTTTATTTTTTATAAATTGAGTTACAAATTTATAAAAAAGGAATGTTAAATCAGAACATGAGTATCCCTATGCTTAAACATGGTATTGGCTAAATGTAATATACAAACACGACTTAAAAAGTATAAATGTTTTTAGCTTCAATTTAATTCAGCCTTGATGATGAAGGTTGAAACACAAATATTATTTTTGACTTTGGCAATTGATAAAATAATCCATGCTATCTAAAAACAAGGACGTTTTAAGTTATTATTACTTTACATTTACAATTAAAATATTTCTTTGAAGAAGTCTTTCATAGCTTGCCAGGATCTTTCATCCGATAATTTGTTATATGCTACGCCTTTTGACGGATCATCTCCGGAGGCAGGGTTAGTAAATGCATGAACGGTATTGCTGTAAAAATTAACTTCATAATTTACGCCGGCATTGTTCATTTCTTCCATCAGCTTATTTATTGATTCAACAGTAACAAAAGGATCATTAGCACCGTGACAAATAAGTACCTTTGCTTTAATATTTTTCAAGCCTGTTGTATCCGGGATATTAATGGCTCCGTGAAAAGAGACAACCCCCTTTAAATTTGCTCCCGTCATTGCAACTTCAAGTGCTGGAGCGCCCCCAAAACAATATCCAATAACTGCCATTTTATTAACATCAACAAATTGGTATTTCTTAATAAAATTATATGCGGCAACAATTCTTTCACGCATTAATTTTCTATCTTTATAATAAATTGAAGAAAGTCGCCGTGCTTCGTCGGATGTTGTAGCACGGTTTCCTTTTCCGTAAATATCAGCAGCGAAGGCTACATAACCTAATTTAGCAAGCATATCACATCGCATTTTCGTATAATCATTTAATCCCCACCATTCGTGCACAACAATTACTGCGGGCATTTTATTCGGATGAGAAGAGTCGTAAGCAACATAGCCTTCGAGCGTAGTATTTCCATCTTTATATTCAACATTTTTGTGAATTATTTTTGCTTGAACATTTTCAAACAAAAAAAATGACAACAAAGCATAAATTATTAATCTCATGTTAAGTCCTACTAAAAAATTAATATTAACAATATTTACCAAAAAATAAAAAGATGAGATGATGAATTCTGTGATGCACAATTACTACAGAGAAAGGATTAAAGCAGATAATACCACTTAGATAAAATTACAGAAAGGGAAAAAAATTTATTCAATATATGAACCCATTTTACCAAATTTCTCACGGCGCAATTCTATTAACTTGTCTGGTTTTATTTTAATCAGGAGTTCAAGTTCCTCTTTAATAACATTCTTCAATATGTTAGCAGCTTCTTCGTAATTTTTATGAGCTCCACCAAGCGGTTCCGGAACTATTCGATCAATTAATTTTTGTTCAAGAAGGTCTGGTGCGGTTAATTTTAAAGCTTCAGCAGCTTGTTCTTTATAGTCCCAGCTTCGCCATAAAATACTTGAACAAGATTCTGGACTAATTACAGAGTACCAGCAATTTTCGAGCATTAAGATTCTATCGCCAACACCTATACCTAAAGCTCCGCCACTTGCACCTTCACCAATAATAATAACCAGGATAGGAACTTGTAGTTTACTCATCTCGAATAAATTTTTTGCAATTGCTTCGGCTTGCCCTCTTTCTTCAGCCTCAATACCAGGGAAAGCGCCAGGAGTATCGATCATTGTAATAACTGGTTTATTAAATTTTTCTGCAAGTTTCATTAAACGGAGAGCCTTTCTATAACCTTCCGGATTTGGCATACCAAAATTGCGGTAAAGATTTGTTTTTGTATCTCTTCCTTTTTGATGACCAATGATCATAACTTTGTATTCATCGATTGAGGCAAATCCTCCAACAATTGCTTTATCATCGCCATAATGCCTATCACCGTGCAGTTCGAGAAAGTTTTGTGAAATAGAATAAATATAATCAAGAGTATAAGGTCTATCTGGATGGCGCGCTAATTGAACACGCTGCCAACGTGAAAGGTCTTTATAAATTCCTTCCTTCAGTTGTTTAACTTTCTTTTCAATCTTATTTATCTCTCCGTCAATATCCATATTTTCAGAGAGTTTTTTCATTTCCGCCAATTTTGCTTCCAGTTCTACAATAGGTTTTTCAAATTCTAAAACATTCTTTGCCATAATTATTTTTTACTTCCCCACATTTTACTTAAAGTCCTTCCTAAAATTTCTATATCAAGCCAAATATTTTGATTTTTTGCGTAAAACAAATCGGTTTTTTCATTTTCTCTAGTCTCACCATCTTCAATATACCAGAATCCAGTTAAACCTTTTTTACCAAGAAATAAATTTTCTTTTCCCGTCCCATGTTTAGGTCCTACAAAACTTACCTTCCCGCTAAAAATTCTTGGAACTTTTAACACAAAATTACTAAACTCGCTTTGTTTGCCAGTTAGCTTAACGGTCAAATATATGAAAGGAAAAATAAAAAACAAAACAAATGTTGCAAGTGAATAATCGAACAGTGCTTTAATAAGTTTAAATAACGGATTTGAAATGTTGAAGTTTATATCAATCAATGGAAGATCATCAAGAAGAGATACAGAAGTTTTTCCAACAAGAAAGTCAAGGCTACTGCCAATTACTTTAAAGTCCACATTTTCACTTTGACAGACGGAAACGATGGACATCATTTTGTTATATGGAATTTCATCAGATAAAAAAATTATTTCATCGATTTTTCTTTCCCTTACAACCTTCTTTATATTTTCAAGGCTGCCGATAACATCAAAACCTCCGATGTTTTTTCCGATGTCGCTGGCATTTAGCCCGATAAGTCCGCTTACAAAATGCAAATCAATATTTTTCATTTTCAATTTAGAAGCAATAGACACGGCTTTTTCTCCGGTTCCTACAACAAGAGACTTTTTTCTAATTAAGTTTTCGCCTTTTAATCCTATTTTAAAAAATATTTTTACAAATATTCTCCATAAAGAAAGAGAAAAAAATAAAAGTAGATAAGCTATTAGTAAGGTTGCTCTGCTAAAGGCATATTGTTTAAAGAAAAAGGTAAGAGAAGAAATAATAAAGAAACTGAATAAAACGGCACCTAAATTTTTGATAACAGATAAAGTATCTCTTTTGTAAACGCGTAAAATTGACGCAATAATTATGTGAATTATTGCCGGTGTGGTTAATATTATTAAATAGCTGCTGGGAGGAAAACCACGCCAATGCCCAAATGAACTATAAATTTTGCTTGCAGCAAATAGAGTCAAGTCAAATATTATTAAATCAATAAGCATCGATGAAAATATCAGTTTTCTTCTGCCAACAAAGGCAAAAAATTTCCTTAATACAACTGCTGAGCGCAAAATTATTTCGACAATAAAGGAAGATGATAAATGTTTTTTTACAAAGAGGTCCATTGCATCATAAAAGACTTTTGTCTCATCAAAGCTACTCCGCTTTGTACTTTCACCTTTATAATGTATAATTTGAGTTGAATGGACATAAAAAACCTTATATCCAGATTTTTGAAAGCGGTAGCACAAATCGAGGTCTTCTCCATACATAAAAAATTGTTCATCTAATCCGCCAACTTTTTCATAAGCATCACGACGCATCATCATAAACGAACCGGAAATAGCGTCAACTTCGTAAGTTTCATTTTCATCAAGATAAGTAAGATTGTAACGTGCAAACAATTTACTCTTAGGGAACAATGAGCTTAATCCTGTTACTTTACAAAACGAAGTCCATGGACCAGGAAAACTCCTTCTGCAAGCAAGTTGAAGACTGCCATCCGGATTTAATATTTTGCAACCAGCCATACCTGCCTGAGGGTAACTTTCAAAGAATTCTATCATTTTTTGAAATGTATCTTCACTTACCAAAGTATCTGGATTAATTAAAAGAATATATTTTCCACTGGCAATTGAAAGACCTTTATTATTTGCTTTGCTAAAACCTTCGTTGTAAGAATTGCAGATCAGTTTAACTTCAGGAAATTTTTCTTTAATAAACTGTTCACTTCCATCGTCTGATGCGTTGTCAACAATTATAATTTCAAATGAAAAATTTTTTGCTGCTTTGTTAATAGAATGAATAAGATTCTGAAGAAATTCCTTAACATTATAGTTAACTATAATAATGGATAAATCCACTGAATTACCTTTCTATAAACGACCAAATAAGCTGCTAATACGCAGCTTCCATACTAGAAATACAGCTTCACGAACAATTTTTTTTGACATTTTAGAAGTCCCCTTTACACGATCCGAAAAAACAATAGGTATTTCTTTAATCTTAAATCCCTTTTTATAAGCTTTAAAAGTCATTTCAATTTGAAAGGCATAACCGTTTGACTTTATTTTATCCAAGTTAATTGATTCGAGTACTTTCCTCCTGAAGCATTTAAAACCACCGGTTGCATCTTTAATAGGCATTGATGTAACAAGCCTGGTATAAATATTAGCAAAATAACTTAGAAGCAAACGACTCATTGGCCAGTGCAAAACATTTATTCCATCTACGTACCTACTGCCGAGGACAAGATCATAATCTCGAATAACTTTTAGAAAATTTTTTATTTCTTTAGGATCATGAGAAAAGTCTGCATCCATTTCAAAAATAAAATCGTAACCATGTAAAAGTGCATATTTAAAGCCAGCAATATAAGCTGTGCCCAATCCCATTTTCTTTTCTCTTTTTAAGAGTTTTACATGCTCGAAAGTTTTGGAATATTCTTCTACAAATGAAGCTGTGCCATCGGGTGAATTATCATCTACAACCAAAATATCAATACTGTCTTTGTATCGTATATTTAATATTGTCGGAATAATAAGCTTTATATTTTCCAACTCATTATAAGTCGGAATAATTATTAATGTTTTTTCTGCCATATAATTATGAAGTTGTCTTTCATTTTATTTTTTATAAATAAAAACATAATAAGCACAGCGTTAAGTTTATATTAAATTTTTTTTTGAAAATTAGAAATTATTCCACATTAAAGTTCACCATAAACAAAGTTTTGTACAAGATTCTATATAATTCTTTTTAAATTTGTAAATTTTAAACACAAGAATCATCCAAACAATTTCCATTTAATTACTCAAAAAATACACAATGCACTTTTTTATAGTTTAATTATAATGCCCTTTGCCAAATAAAACCACAAAAACAGTTCTAAATAAAATTTTAAAATCCATTCTTAAAGACATATTTTCAATATAGAACAAGTCATATTGAAGTTTAACCTTTACATCTTCGAGCGATTCGTCGTATTTATGTTTTACTTGAGCCCAACCCGTAATGCCGGGTCGAACTTTTAGCCTTCTTTTATAATAAGGTATTTGTTCAGAAAGTTTTTCAACAAAGAAGGGTCTTTCGGGGCGAGGACCGACAAGACTCATTTCTCCCAAAAGAACATTTATTATTTGAGGAATTTCGTCAATCCTAACGCGTCTTATAAACTTTCCAACTCTTGTTATTCGCGGATCGTCTTTTTGTGACCACACTGGTCCAGTATTTTTTTCAGCATCTTTTTTCATAGATCTGAATTTAATTATATTAAAAGGTTGTCCGTTTAATCCGCATCTTTCCTGTTTAAAAAAAATTTCTCCTTCGCTATCAAGTTTAATTGCAATAGCAGTTATCACTAAAATTGGCGATGTAACAATTAAAATCAAAAGAGAGATTATAATATCAAAAATCCTTTTTAATTTTTTTTCCCATTCTGACATTAATTGAGGCATAATATCAATTAAAGGAATACCATAAAGCTGTGCAGTTTTTGCCTGTCCGCTTAATATTTCATATAAGTCCGGAACGATTTTCATACCGACGTTAAGCGGCTCGCACTTAGCAATGATTTCAATAAGAGAATCTCTTTCTTTATTTTCAAGGGCAATAATAACTTCTTTAACATTGTTATTTTGAATTATCGATTGAAGAACATTTAACGAGCCGGTTGTTTTAACTCCTTTATACTCACAAATTTCTTCAACATTTTTAAGCGGTACATAGCCAATTATATCTAATCCAAGAGCTGGATGAGTTAGAATTTGATCATGCACTTCTTTTGACTTTGAATTAAAGCCGATAATTATAGCATTTTTTCTACCAATGCCTTTTATTAAAAGCTGCCTTTGAATGCTTCTAATTATGAGTCTGCCGGAGCTAACGAAAAACAAGAATACTCCCCAATAAATAAAAATTAAAATTCTTGTAGCCGAGCCAACTCCATGAACATAATCATCAATAAAAATCAGAAAGAACAGAATAAAAATTCCGACAAAAGAAGCTTTAAATAAAGTAGAAAGCTCATCAAATCGAGAAGCGGCAAACCAGGTACGGTACATGCCAACAAAAGTAAAAATTATCAGCCAATAGAAATAAATAACCACCATCGGGATAAAAAATTCCGGCCGCAGAAAAAGTTTAAACCAACCACTTTGCACACGAAGTTGATAATAAATAATCCACGCAAGATTTATTGAAATGAAATCAACTAAAAGGATTAATATTTTTTCTTGGCGTTTATTCATTTAGTACCTTAAATGTCCTCTATATTTTTTAAAAATATAAAAGATACCAATAATATGTTTTATAGAAATAATAGAAAGTGGATTTTTTTTTGTGATTCTTTGTTCGTGATGTATAATCTTTGTTAATGGATAATAAATAACTTTCCATCCTGCTTTCCACACACGAATACAATAATCAATATCTTCTGGCCCATAAAAAATTTTGTCATCATAAAAACCAACTGAATCTATTATTTTTCTTCTGAAAAATTGACATGCACCTATTAAATAATCAACTTCCCGAACAGAATTATGCTCCCAATCTTTCATCATGTGATAATTAAGAATTTTAGAATTTTTTGTAAAGGAAAAATTTTCTAATCTTCGATAAAGTAACGATAATAAAGACGGAAATCTTTTGCACGAGTATTGTAAATTTCCATTTGAGTCAACTAATTTTGCACCTACTAATCCACAATCTATATGTTCTTCCATAAATTGAAACAATTGTAAAAAGGAATTTTCAACCAATTCCATATCGGCATCAAGAATTAATACATATTTGCCCTTTGCTACCTTTAAGCCTTGATTTCTTGCAGGTGCAACTCCTCTGTTTTTAGGATTCTTAATTAGTCGAACTTTAGGAAAGTTTTTTTCAACCATTTCAATGGTACCATCTTGGGATTTATTATCAATTAATATTACTTCAAAGGATAAACCCTCGGTAAATTTGAATATTGAACTCAAACATGTAGATAAAAGGTCTCTCATTTTCCAACTAATTATTACAATGCTCAAGTCAAATTCGCTATTATTCATAATACAAAAAGTTCTAAATTTAGTTTTTTAAGGAATTAAATATTTTTACAAACTCACTAACAGTAGAATGTATATTGAAATACTTAGCTCTTTCAAGACCAAGTTCTCTTATTTTTAAGTAAAATTCTTTATCTTCAATTAATTTAATTATATCTTCCGCAAATGAATGATAATCATTTGCTTCATGCATTAAACCCCCTGTTCCAATTATTTCCTTTAACGAGGTGTTGTTGGAGGTTAAAACTGGAAGCCCAGATTGCATAGCTTCCAAAGGTGGAAAACCAAATCCTTCATAAAAGGATGGAAACAAGAATACTGATGCAATATTATAAATATTTTTAAGCGTCTGATCGTCTATGCTTCTTAAATACACAACATTTTCCCGTTGAAGAATTGCAGGCAATAAAGTTTTACCTCCATAACCAATTTTCCCAACTAATACAAATTTAATATTTCTATTTCTTTTAAAAACTTCATCCGCTATTTTTAAAATTCCTTTAATATTCTTTCTATTTTCTATCATTCCAACATAAAGGACAAAATGCTCTGGAAGGTTAAGTTGATTTTTTAATTTATTTTTTGTATTAATATTCAAATTTAAAACTTTAAATCCACTATCCGCTGCTTCATAAACAACTTTTATCCTGCTATCTGAAATTTTATAATATTTTAATATATCTTGTTTTGAAAAATTAGATACAGTTACAATCAAATCGCTACGCTTTACTGAAAAGTAAGTAAAAATTTGCAAATATTTTCTATAAATAAATGGATGAAATGTTTTATCAACTTTGTAAATGACATCATGAAGGAGAAGAATATATTTAGTATGCTTTAATTTAACTATTGGTACTAACTGATTGACTGATAGGAATAAATCAATTTTATTTTTTTGCAAGTAGTATGGTAGAACAAAATTAATCCAAATGGGCGAAAATAATTTTTGTGGAAGAAAACTTTTAATAGTAGAAATATTTACACAATGGTTGTTTTCAACTTTAATTGACTCATAAGAAAATAGGAAATATTTATTTTCTTTATCAACATTTGGTAATTCATTGATGAATGTATTAAGGAATCTTCCAATACCCGTCATTTTCCTTTCTAATAATCTTGCATCAATTCCAATGTTCATAATGCATCTTATGATTTATTAAATAAAAGAACGCATTTAATTTTCGTTTAGCTTTATCTTTATTCATCGGATATAGAACAGTCCAAATAATAATCTGAGAAAATAATTCAGCAAATAAAAGAAACTTCAAAATAAATTTATGCAAGAATTTATAATGTTTTGAAATATAAATATACTTGCTCGAATAAGTACGAATTGTATATACCCTATAATCTTTCTTACCAGATACGCTTCCGATATGATGAATAGCTAAACTTGGCGAGTAGATAACATTGTAACCCTTTTTTGTTACTCTTCGACAAAGATCTACTTCTTCGAAAAACATAAAATAATCTTTATCAAAACCATTAACTTCCTTAAATAATTCAGCCCTAATAAATATTGCTGCTCCTAATATCCAACCAACTTTTATATTCTTATTTTTTTTTAGCCGCGTATATAAAGAAACGATGAATCCTTCAAAAAAAACCCCCATACCAATCAAATTGAACAATTCAAAAAAAATATTTGGATAAAAGCCGGCCGAAAAATCAAAAAAAGGAAATTTCGTTTGCTGTTTTGGACCTACAATCCCAATTGATTTGTCACCCTCAAATAGATTTATTATTGAAGGGAAAATATCTTCTTTTATTATAGTATCAGGGTTCAAAAAACAAATATATTCTCCATGTGCTTTTGAAAAACCAAAATTACAACCTTTGCCAAAACCAATATTCTCTTCTAAATAATAAAATTTAATATTATCCTTTGAAAATTTCTTTTCAATATTTGGCAAGGCTTTATCTGGTGAATTATTATCTACAATTATTATTTCATAGGTAATTTTTCTTTTCGTATTAATTTTATCCAAAATGCTGTTAAGGCAGTTCTCAATTTCCTCGGCTAAGTTATAATTTATAATTATAAAAGAAATCTTTACTCTTTTATCAAAATAATTATATTCTTTATGGGAAATTTTTTCATTCACTACATTATCTTTTAAATCCATGATTCCTAAAATTTAAAAACTTTTATATGGGAAATAAGATAAACTTTTTCTTCTTCCAATAGAAAATACTTCCACGAAATTAATAAAAAACTTGTAAGTATTACTACTATAAAAGTAAATTTAAGATAAAGATTGTTAATTAAAATCGGGAATAAGGAAAAAGCTGAAAGTATTAAAATATAAATGTAGTTAATATTAAATTTAAATTTGGAATGTGAGGCTAAAATTTTATTAGCAAAGAAAAATAATATACCTGTATCTGCGAGCATCCTTATCAACCAAACAAAAGCTGCCCCTTTAATGCCCGAGTGCCTTATTGCCAACCACATTGAAATAAAATAAAAAGGAATTTCTATTAAATTCACTTTTGCAGTAATATCTGGTCTCCCGATTCCTTGTAAAAAGGTAAATGGAATATATGCAATTCCATTAAACAAGACACCAACAGCTAATAGTTGTAAAATAAGAGTACTATTTTCAGCAAATTTTTTACCAAGCCATACGCTCATCCCTACATGTGCAAAAGATATTATTAGAATAACAACTGGAAACAAAAAAATAAAAATATATTTTACAGCTTTTGATAATAATTTTTTTGTAAAATCCGGATTATTAGAATAACTTGCCGAGAATGCTGGAAATAAAACCCCTATTAATGCACTTGGTATCAATAATAATTTTGTTACAACCTCGTATGGAGTAGCATAATATGCTATTGCTGTGGCAGAAACTAAAGCCCCAATCATGAACCTATCTGCATATACAATTAACGGAACAATAATATTTGATACAGTTATCCATCCACTTAATTTAAGAATTGGTTTAATTAAATTTATTTCAAAAGATATTTTACTTTTTAATTTTTTATTTAGCTTGAAACATTCAATTAAATACAAAATCCATACTAACACCCTTATTAATAATAGAAAAACTACAATCCACATTAAACTCTTTGTAAAAATCAGGCATATCAATGGAATTACAAACATAGATAAACCAAGAAAGGTACGTATAATATTCATTATACCAAATTCTTGATATGCTTCTAATACTCCTCTTATTCCCGCTGTAGTTGTTACTATTGGTACTGATAAAGCGAGTATATAAAAAGTATAAAGTGTTTCGGACTGTAACTTTGTTGAAATCTTAAAAACATTGTAAACTAAATGGGGTGTTAAAAAAAATAATACTAATGTACCTATAACACTTATAAAAAACATTAAAAAAAAAGAGGTCCAAAATAAGGAAGGTATTTCGTCTGATTGACTTGTACCAATCTTTTCTGCTATAATTTTTGTAAGTGCTCTCCCTATCCCAAAATCAAAAAAACTAAAATACCCTATTACAACCCAGGCTAAATTTAATATTCCAAATTTTTCTGTACCAAGACCTTTTATTAAAAAGGGGATGGTTACTAAAGCTATAACAATAGGTACTCCATAACCTAATAAATTATAAATTGTATTCTTGGCTATTAAGCTACCACTATAAATTATGTTTTTATTTTCTGATTCTTCCAATTATTCCCTCAATAAATTTACAGCCTGCCTATTCTTAGCCATTCTTTCTAAAATAGGTAAATACATCATAATTATTAAAAGGCTAAAATACCATTGATTTAATCTAGTAATCATCATCAGAAATGAATGCCCAACAATAAGATAAAAATAGACAAGGAAAGTAAGAACATATAAGCTTTTCTTGTCATAAAATTTGTACCAAAGCCATGTAATTGTTAAACCTAATAAAAATGGGAATAAAAATATACCGAAAATTCCAAAATCTGCGTGTAATTCTCGAAGATATGTACCTGTATTTGTCCACATTGGGATGTAATACCCTTTTTGAAAAAAACTGGGGCGTGGTTCCTTTTCTACTTGAGCTAAGAAATTATAAAACAATAAAAAAGTATTCTGCCCAAAGGGGGTATTTTCTTCCTCTAATTGCAGATATTTGCTAAAAACACCTACATCGCTACTAAGATAAAGATAAACAGAAGGCGATATAATAAAATTATTTTTCAGCTTATTAAGTTCACTACTTGAGCCAACATAATTTTCATAAGATCCTCTTGATATCCGAACCAATGAAGCGCTTGCAACTAAAAATGCAAATAATATAGTAGAAACAATAAAAGCATTCTTTCTCGAAAATTTATATTCTTTTGGAGACTCATTGTTTAAGAGGTGTCTAAATAGGAAAAAAGAAAATAAAAATTCCAGCAGCGCAAACAAAATCTCTCCTCTGCCAAAATAGGTTAATTCTTTTATAACAATGCTAATAAAAGGAAGTAAAGTCAAAAATGAGAATCTCTTCTTATAGGCATCATAAATTCCTACTAAAAATACACCAACATAAACAAAGTTAGGTAAGATAGGTAAAAACTCCTTTATTTCTCCATTAACATTTAAACGGTAAACAACCGCTGCATTTACTAATACTGCCGAAACACTGCCAAACATGTGGAGTAATACAATCCAGCGCTGAATTGCAACAAAGAAACCAATTAAGCTGAAAAAGAGGATAGAGTATTTTAATGCCCTTCCATTATCAGCAAAGATTGGTAAAGACGCAACAGATTTTTTAGAAAGAATTTTATTTCCGGGGAATATACTTCTAGCACTTGTTACGGTTAAAATTCCAAGCAAAAAAGATAAGAAAGCCCCAACAAAAAAGAACCATGCTAAAGGAATAATACTAATATAAGGGAGTAATTTAAGCTGATACAAAAAAATCAATCCACCCATTTCAAAACAATAAATGGTTAAATGATTAATCCATTTGCTAAAAATAAATTTTCCTAATATTATACCAAGAAAAGAAATTAATGCAATTATTAGTAAACTCATAAAAGTTAAAATTTCATTTTATAAATTCTAACTATTTTCTTAAAGAAATTAGCTTCTTTTATTTGAAGAGGATTTCTATATTTTTCTCTACTAATAGCTTTTTCTCCAACAAAAACAATTGGAATTAGAAAAAACGCGAAAAGGAAAAAGAATCCAAGAATTATTACTGCTCTTTTGGGGCTTTCTTTTAACTCCGGTGGAACAGCTTTATCAATAACCAAAACCGTGGGAATACTTTTTTGTTCTTCAACCTTAGCTTGTTCATACATTGGCATTACAATTTCTAAAATTTCTTGCTGAATTTTTACTTTGCTATATGCTCTTAAATATTGAATTGCTATATCAGGCATTTCCTTAAATGGGAAAAAAACATTTGATGTAGAACTTAAGTTTGGTGAATTTTTTAATTCCTGGACTTTACTTTTTAGAATATTTACTTCTGCCAAAACGCCTTTATATTGAGGAGAATTATCCCCGAATTGTTGTTTTGTAAAAAAAGCCTCAATTTCTTTTTTATTAAGCTCAGACTCAATTTCAGCTGCAGCTTTTACCGTCACCTCTAATTGTTCAGGTACAGCAACTATGCCGTACTTTTTTTGAAATTTGTATAGTGAATCTTCTGCATTTCTTAAATCTTTTACATTTTCATTATATCTGTCTTCAATAAAAATCCTATTATTTCTGGCATTTTCTATATTAAACTTAATATTTAGACTATCAACTAAATTTACCATATAATTGGTTATTGCAGCGCTTGTCTCAGGATTTTTATTAGTTACGCTAAATTCTATCATTCCATATTCATTAGGATCGAAAGAAATATCACCCTTAAAAGCTTTTATTGCTTTATCCATGTTATTATTTTTTATGTCATAATATTTCATTAGATTAAATTTTTTGATTACATCAGTTAAAGCAGACCTGCTATTAATAATTCCTAATAATACATCTTCAGAAGTATTAGATACACCAAAAGCTCTTGCTCCCAAAGCTGCAATTGAGGATTTTCCGCCTAACAAATTAGAAAGACTTCCCATTCCCAAATCCTGATTTGGAGGAATCATAATCGTTGCTTTTGCTCTATATTCTGTAGGTAATAAAAATGCAATTATGGTTGAAGCTATAATCACAATTGCGAGATTAATTAATAAAAACCTTTTCCATTTGAATAAAATATATAAGTAATCCGAAATAACTGGTTTTTCAAAGTTTTGTTGTTCAGCCATAATAATTTATTTTTTTCTTTTAAAAATTTATAAAAAAGTTGTGTAAAGTTAACATTTTTACAATCCACATTGCAACATAAAGCTACATAAAATTATGTATCAAATTCAAGAAAGAATTTTTTATTCTTAAAGACCCAATTAATGCTCTTTCACTAAAGGTCTATCCGATTTTAATTATTATAAATTTAATAAAAGATACACTTGATAAAAATGCAACTTCCATAAAGTCGACAGACGTTCTAAGTTTTCAGATAAGATAATATTTCTGAAGAAATCCAGATTGATTTGTCTCATTCGAAAAATATTTTCTTACAAACCCCTTTACGTTCTATTCAATAAAAGTTAGCCTCTGGCGTCGAAGAAAATATGCTAAATCTTTTGATGGTTATATGACAAAAATTATTTCTCTGATTTCTGTTTTTACTATTAACAATATATAAAAAAGTTCTTCGACAACAGACCCTTAAATCTTATTAAGCATAATCTATGTTAATTTGAACAAAAGAATTTCTTAGTATTTTTTAAATTAATTTATTTTATATTGCCTAAAAGATTGGAGTAGTTTTTACAAAATAAACTTCTCCATAAAAATAATCAATAAAAATAAATTTTTTCAATTGTAAGATTATTCTTGAACCGCTTTATCTTTAGAGGAATTAATGATAATTCATAACGACTGTCTCCTCTTCAGAGGAGATATCCCTTGCAAGCCGCACAAAGAGTTCGGCTATCATTGTGAAGACTGCCCATCATATAAAAAAATTTCGATCAAAATTCTAATTATAAAATTAGGAGCTATAGGCGACGTTATTAGAACTACTCCCCTCTTAAGCAAAATTAGAAATGAATTTCCCAATTCTCATATTACGTGGATAACTTACTCACCCGATATTTTAAGCAAAACTTGGATCAATAGAGTTCTATATGTTTCTCCAGAAAATATTGAGCTTCTTAAAAATATTGAATTTGATTGGCTAATAAACCTTGATAAAGATGGTCTTGCTATTTCCTTAGCCAATTCTATAAATGCTAAAAAAAAATCCGGTTTTACAATTGATGAATTTGGGCATGCCAAACCAATTGCATCTAAAGCAGAAGGTCATAAATGGATTACTGGTTTGTTTGACGATTTAAACAAACAAAACACAAAGCATTATGTTCAAGAAATTTTTGAAATTTGCGGCTACGAATTTATAAATGAAGAATATATTCTTGAAGTTGAACCATCTGGCATAGAGTGGAATATTGATAAAACTAAAAAAGTCATCGGATTAAATACGGGCTGTGGCGGGAGATGGACTTCTCGTCTTTGGCCAACCGAATATTGGACTATTCTTGCTAAAGAATTATTAACAAATGGCTATGAGGTCATTCTCCTTGGTGGTGAGCAGGAAGACGTGAAAAATAAATTTATTCAAAAGGAAAGCGGTGCAAAATATTTTGGTTTCTTTCCCCTTAAAATTTTTATGGATTTACTAGACCAGTGCGACACTATAGTATCTGCTGTTACAATGGCTATGCACCTTGCTATCGGATTAAAAAAGAATTTAATTCTGTTCAATAATATTTTTAATAGGAATGAATTTTATCTTTATGGAAGAGGTGAAATATTAGAACCAGATTTTAACTGCGATTGCTATTTTTCACCTACTTGCAAAAATGATTGCATGCAATACTTGTATCCGGAACGTGTTTTAGCTTCTATTAAAAAATTATATGAGCATTGATTTTTTAAAAAATTATTGTATTTTTCCGCACAAAAAAAAGGATGTTTATATAGTCGATTTGCTACTAACGGAAAATTTTATTTAATTTTTAGATAGAGAGTAGCAAAGTTGTGCCGATTTAGAGCTTTTCTCTGATCGGTTTTTTGTTTTTTGATTTCAAACTTAAATAAGGAGTGCGTTTATCGATAACATATGATACGTTAATCAAAACACCGAATCAATTAACAAAGAAAGGAAGAAGGCAATGAAGACTATAAAAGCAAAAATAGTTAATCCGTTATCAGATTTAATTAGCGACGATATTTATGAACTTCTTGATTCTCAAGGTTTGATTGACGAAAAATCAGTTCGTGATTATCAGATAAGAAAAAAATTCAAACAATTAAGAGCTAATAAAATTAGTGCTGGCGACGCTATCGACTCTATTAGGGAAGAATATCCTTATTTGCAGTTCGATACTATAAGAAAGATAGTTTACCAAATAAATAAATAGGACTCTTAGCCTGAGATAATTTTTATAGGCTTTAAAAATTATTTCTTCTTGACAAAGTAAAACTATCGCAATATATTTCTAATTAATTTTTCAGAGTGTGATGAATTCCGTAGTTCTTTTAAGTTAGCCCGGTAATTTTTTTATTTGCCGGGCTGTTTATTAAAAATTGGAGAATACCTTGGCAAAAAAAATTTCTAAAAAAAATATAAAAAGGACAAAGGCTATTAAATTAGTCCCTTTTTCTATTTACTTCGATAAAAATAATTATTTTCTATTAGCTCTTGGCGTTGGAATAATTGTTATCGGTTACGTTTTTATGGCAATGGGTCCGTGGTACAGCACTCAATCTTTAGATGTTTCGCCAGTATTATTAATTATTGGCTATTTAGTAGTTCTTCCGGTAGCAATTCTTTATAAAAGGAATCCCAAAGAAGATAATGGTGAAGTTAAAGAAACTTTAGAAAATAAATAATTTTTATTTTCCTTTTCTTACTTAATTTCGTAATTCATTTAGTTGATTAATAATTTTTTAAAACCTTAAAAAGTAAAAAAGTTGACCAAGCTTAATGAGGAACAGCTCATCAACCTATATTTACTTCTTTCGATAGAAGGTATCGGACCAGGCAAGTTAAGAAATTTACTTGCAAAATTTAAATCATTGGAAAAAATATTATCTGCAGATTTTCCATCTTTATTACAAACACCCGGAATAAGCAAAAATCTTGCGTCAAGAATACAAAAATCCAACAGCAAACGAAATGAAATACATAATTTTGTTTGCAGAGAATTAGACTCACTCCAAAAAATGAATGCATCGTTAATAACGGTGTGGGATTCTGAATATCCGCCATTATTGAAAAAAATTTACGACCCGCCAATATTGTTTTATTGCATGGGAACTTTAGATGAAAAAGATAAATATTCAATTTCAATAGTAGGAACAAGACAGCCTTCCACTTACGGCAAGATTCAAGCTGAAAAGATAACCGCTGACTTAGCAGCTCAAAATATTACGATTGTTAGCGGCTTAGCACGCGGCGTTGATTCAATTGCTCATTCAACCGCACTCAAAAATAACACTAGGACAATAGCTATTATTGGTTCTGGTCTAGATGTAATTTATCCACCAGAAAATAAAAAATTATTTGACCAAATAACCGAACACGGATTAGTTATATCCGAATTTGGCCTAGGTACAAAACCAGATGCACAAAATTTTCCAAGACGAAACAGAATAATATCTGGCTTAAGTCTCGGTTGTGTAATTATTGAAACCGGAACTAATGGCGGAGCAATGCAAACTGCTGCTTTTGCACTTGAACAAAATAGGGAGGTATTTTCAGTACCTGGTAACTTAGGAATAAGACAATCCGAAGGAACAAACCTTTTAATTCAACGTGGAGAAGCAAAATTAATTACTTCTGCCGAAGACATTTTAGTCGAGCTTCAGCTAAAATTAAAACCGATTTTAAGTCCTGCTTCTCAAAAAAGACAGGAAGAATTGAATTTGTTTGAGCAAAAGATTATTACCTCACTCGGTAACCAACCTTTGCACATCGATAAAATTGCGGAGATTACGAACCTAACTACCTCGGATTGTTTGGTACACCTTCTTACACTGGAATTTAAAGGATTAGTAAAGCAATTGCCCGGTAAAATGTTTGCCGCTTTATAAATGACACAACTTTATTGGCTATAATTAAATTTTGGTTGAAATATATGTGAAGAATTTTGAAGTTATTTAATATTTTTTTCTTTTCTTCCACAATAATTTCAATCTTTCCTTTAGATTTCTTTCTTGTCCTATTTCTGTTGGAAAATAATATTGTTTTCCGGATAGTTGTTCCGGCAAATAATTTTCTTCGACAAAATGATTTTCAAAATCGTGTGGATATTTATAATTTTTTCCGTAACCGATATTCTTCATGAGATTGGTAGGTGCATTTCTTAAATTAAAAGGAACTCCGTAAAGAGGATTATTTTTAACATCTGCCAAAGCAGCTTCTATTCCGAGATAAGAGGCATTACTTTTTGGTGAAGCAGCAAGATAGGTTGTACATTGGGCAAGGACAATTCTTGCTTCAGGCATTCCAATTTTATCAACTGCGTTAAAAGCTGCCTCAGCAAGCACTAGTCCATTTGGAGAGGCATTTCCAACATCTTCCGAAGCAAGAATAATTAATCTTCGGGCAATAAAAAGTGGATCTTCCCCCCCTTCCAGCATTCTTGCCAGCCAGTAAAGGGCTGCATCCGGATCACTACCACGAACGCTTTTTATGAAAGCGGAAATAACATTATAATGTTCTTCTCCGCCATTATCATATAAAATGTTTTTTTTCTGAACAACGTTTTCTAATACTTGTTTTGTTATTTTTATTGGTTCTGAGTTAATCTCATGAATTACAGCAGCTTCTAAAATATTTAGCAATGCCCTCGCATCACCGCCTGATAGATATATCAAAAAATCAACATCAACAATTTCAATCTTTAGTGAAGAAAGAAAGTAATCTTTTTCAATTGCGGAGAAAAGAATATCCGTCAAATTTTTTTTAGATAAATCTTCAAGAAGAAATACTCTTGCCCGAGATCGTAAAGCTGGTATTACCTCAAAAGAAGGATTTTCAGTTGTTGCGCCTATTAAAATTATTAAGCCAGATTCAACGGAGTTTAGCAGCGCATCCTGCTGTGCTTTATTAAAACGATGAATCTCATCAATGAATAAAATAGTTCTCTTGTTAATGGATTTATTATATTCTGCAATTTCAATTATGCTTCTAATTTCTTTAACTCCGGAAGATACTGCATTTATCTGATGGAAATCGGAGTTAGTGTGTTGTGCAATTATTTTAGCGATAGAAGTTTTTCCCGTTCCCGGCGGTCCCCACAAAATAAATGAAGTAAGAGTATCATTCTCAATCATCAACCTTATTGGCTTTCCGATTCCCAGAAGAGATTCCTGACCTTTAAATTCATTAATTGATTTGGGACGGACTCTTTCCGCTAAAGGTATTTGAGGTAAAATAATTTTTGCCATTTATTTTTTTTCTTTTTTAATTAGAAAAATAATTAAACTGGAATTTTATTTCTCTATTATTTTAATTTCCTTTTCGCCTTTTCGAATCATATTATATTTTTCTCTTGCAACTTTTTCAATCTTTGCGGGCACTTTTTTTTCTAAAGAATCTATATCAGATTGCAGAAGGACATTGTTCTGTTTTACGCTATCAATTTGAGTGTTAAGAGAATCGAGTTGTTTTCGGAGTTTAAAATATTTGATAATTCCTTCATTATTAAAGGTTATAAAGAAAACCCCTAGAATGGACATTATAACAAAAAACAAAATTATAACTGTTTTGCTTTTATTTTTTGACATTATAAACTTAACTTAATAATTCTATCTACTAATTCTTCAAAAGAAATACCAACAGCTTTTGCCATTTTCGGGACAAGACTTGTTGAAGTCATTCCAGGCAAAGTATTTACTTCCAGACAAAAAGGTTTCAAATTTTTACTTAGGCGGAAATCTATACGTGCATAAGCAAAACACTCTACTGCCTTAAAAGCCTTAATAGATTGCTCTTTTAAAATATTACTAATTTCCAAAGGGATATCAGCCGGAACAATATAATCGCTCATACCATGAGTGTATTTGCATTCATAATCATACAATTCATGCTTAGGTTTAATTTCGAGCACGGGAAAAACTTCGTCACCAAGGATTCCAACCGTCAATTCTCTTCCTTCAATATATTCCTCAATTAAAACTTTATTAGAATATTTGAGAGCAATATTAAACGCAGCCTCAAAATCATTTTCGTTTTTACAAATTGAAAGTCCAACAGTAGAACCTTCGTCATTAGGTTTAACTACGCACGGAAAGCCAAACGATTTAGAAATTTCTTTTATGAGCTCTAAAGTAATCGAATTTTTATCCGCAATTATCCACTTTGGAGTGGCAACTCCGTAATGTTGAAATAAAATTTTTGACATTACTTTGTCCATCGAAATGGAACTTGAAAGAACTTTAGAACCGGTATATTTAATACCTCTTAGCTCCAGCAGAGACTGAATTGTTCCGTCTTCGCCCCATTTGCCATGCAAAGCAAGAAACGCAATATCAATATTATCGAACAAATTAGAGTTGACAGCTTCGACATAATTTCTATTTGATATATTTGTAATTTCGCCTGGAGAAAAAAAATCGTCAACATTCTTTGGCTGATTTTTTCCATAAGCGGGATCAATAAGCACAATTTCGTAGTCTAAATTTTTTAGTGCTTTATAAATTGAAGCAGCAGAAAGTTTGGATACTTCTCTTTCGGAAGAAGTTCCACCTAAAAGCAGAGCTACTTTTATTTTTTTATTTTGTTTCATAAAATTTTAGTTTCTAAGGTAGTTTAAAAGATATTTTTTTCATTTACATCAAGTGCATAAGTTTGTTTAGCAATACTTAAAAGCTCTTTCACTTTTTCGGATGTCAATTCATTTAATTTTCCTAATTGTTTTGCAACAAACAAAATCTTAGCAGTGTGCTCTAATTTTTCCATTTTATTAAAGGCATCAAAAAGATTTTTCCCAAGAGTAACTGCACCGTGGTTTTGTAGTAAAAAAGCCCACGAATAATCTAAGTACGGGTTCATACTTTTACTTAATTCTTCAGTTGATGGCGTAGCATATTTACACAGATGAACTTTACCAAGAGTTAGAACGAACTCTGGGAAATAATGCTTTGTAAAATCCTCGCCCACAGTTGCGAAAGCCGTAGCAAATACTGGATGGCAATGTACTACAGCTTTAACATCTTTTCTTTTTGAATAAGCGTTAAGATGAATTTTATTTTCTGTAGAAATCTTCCCTTTACCTCTCAAAATATTTCCATGAAGATCAATTTCTAAAATATCATCTTCGGTAACATCGCCTTTTCTTACTCCAGATCGGGTAATAAAAAAAGTTTCATCCGAATTTGCAGCGGAGATATTCCCATCAGTAGCAGAAACAAATCCTCTTTCATAAACCAGATGACAGACTTTTACTAAATCTTCTTTGATAGACATTTTGTTTCGAGTTCCTCCATTAATTTCATGTTCACTAAACCATCATATCCGGTAACCAGAGGTGTCTCATTTCTAAGAAAAGAATTTTGCATCGATTTTAACATATTTAGTACCTTGTTACCTCTTTTTCTGAAAGATTTTTTTGCTTCACCGTCAATTAATATAGTAAGTTTGACGGGGACAAATTTATAACTAATCAATTTTTCAATTGAAAGAGCGCCTTTATGCCCCAGGATTTCTACACGGTTAAAAGCTTTTTTTGTATTGTAAGAAACGTTAAAACTTCCGTATCCGCCGTTTTTAAATTTAACAATACCGGCTGCAAAGTCATCAACTTCAGTTTTGTAAATAATATCGTCTATAACTCCATCGATGCTCTCAATCTCTCCGCCAAAATATCTTAATAAATCTATAGTGTGAGTTCCAATATCGCGTAAGGCTCCACCACCGCTCAGTTGTTTTTCATATCTAAAATTAGTACCCGGAATAAAATCGATGTTAAAGTTCAAATTAACAGAAACTAATTTACCAATTAATAAACTATCGATTAATTCTTTCGCCTTGATAACCAAAGGATGGAATCGGTAAGTATAATTAATAGCTAATTGAACATTATTTTCTTTACACACATTTACCATTTCCTGTGCCTGGGCAGAAGTCATTGCAATTGGCTTTTCACAAAGTATGTGTTTGCCTGCTTTAGCGGCTTTTATGGTTTGTTCATAATGATCCGAATTTACACTAGCTATGTAAACAGCATCAATATCGGACATTAAAAACTCATCATAATTCGTAAATCGGTTAGGTACATTAAATTTGTCTCCCAAAGTTTTTACGCGATTTGCATTATGACTAAATAAAGAATTTAAAGTGCTGCGTCTTAAAAAAAATAAATTAGGAATAAAAGTATTTTCAGTATAAGAACCACAGCCGGCAATTCCCCATCTAAGTTTATGTTTAGGATTTTTTATAATTGGTTTCATAATTTAAATCATTCAATTATTTTTTTCTTCTTAAGAAGAGCCATTAGTTTAATAACCGGCAAAGAGTTTTGCATAATATAAAAATGAACGCTTGGAACTTTATTTTTAAAAAGGTCCTCTACCTGTTTTGCAGCCCATTCTACACCAACATCCATAACGTGTTCTGGTTTTGAAGAATAAACTTCTTCAACAAATTCATCCGGAAGATTTATATAGAAATTTTTTGGAATATTCACAAGATGGGCTTTATTAGTTAGAATTTTTAATCCTGGAATGATTGGGACGTTAATTCCTTCTTGTCGGCAAAGATTTACATAATCAAAATAAACCTTATTGTTAAAGAACATTTGAGTGACTATATAATCTGCACCAGCTTCTACTTTTTCTTTTGCATATTTTATATCTGTTTTAAGATTAGGAGCTTCAAAATGCTTTTCTGGGTAACCTCCTACACCAACACAAAAATTAGTCGGTTTTGGATCAAGCAAACCCTCTTCAAGATACCTGCCTTTATTCATTGCAATTATTTGCTTAACTAGATCAACTGTGTGGTTGTTTATACTTCGTCCTTCTGGAATAGGTTTTTTGTAACCATTATTGTCACCACGGATAGCAAGTATATTTTCAATGCCAAGGTAATTTAGTTCAATTAAAAAATCTTCTGTTTCTTCACGTGTAAATCCATTCGTTAAAATATGCGGCACTGCGTCAACGTTATATTTATTTTGAATTAATGCACAAATGCCCAGCGTTCCGGGTCTTTTTCTTTTAATTTTTTTCTGTATCCCTTTTGGTGTTTCTTCATAAATTACCTCAGCCGCATGGCTTGTAATATCAATAAACGGCGGATTATATTTGATAATGTCTTCAATTACTCCAAGCAAGCTTTTAATATCGCCGCCTCTCATCGGAGGTATTAATTCAAAACTAATTAAAGGTCTTGTTGCGTTGTTTAAATGTTCAATAACTTTCATTGTTTCATCATTATTTTTTAGCTAACAAATTTAATACAATAAAAAGAAAACTACACAATAAATAAAAAGACCTCATTTATAAAATTATCTGCTTAAGAATCTGTTAAATACTTCTGGTACATTAAATTGGACTTAAGTTAATTTAATTTTCACTTAATAAACAAACATCTGTTTACTAAATATTTTAGAATACTATAAAGTTATTTAATTTTGAAAAACTTATTCAAATTATTTATTATTTTAAAGCAATTACGATTTTCCCTTTTTTATATAATTTACAGTTTATCAAATGTAGATTTAATACTTATTAAACCTAATCAATTGCATTAGTGTCAAAGTAAAAATTAAATATTTCTTTAAAATTGGAATACCTATGAAAAAAATTTATTTAATTGCAATCATTTCTTTTACGCTGCTAATAAGTGGCTGTAATGATAACATAATAAACAGTGTTTGGAAAACTAATGATATAAAAATAGACGGAAACGATTCTGATTGGGGTAATTCTTTAACTTACGTTAAGGACTCTAATCTTCTTTTTGGCATTCAAAACGATGATAAGTACCTTTATCTTTGTTTAGCAACAAACGATCAAGACCTGCAAGCTAAGATTTTGAGGCTTGGATTAACCATTTGGTTTGATACCACAGGTGGGGATAATGAAATTTTTGGAATCAAGTATCCATTAAGTTTTCAGGATCTTGATCATAGTAATTTCAATTTTGGCAAAAATGAAAATCTCACACCAGATGAGCTAAATTTTAACCATGGAAATATGAATGAAAGAATGTTAATGAGACAAACTGATGTGGAAATTTTAGGGAAAAATAAAAATGATTACACACGAATTGGTCTCTCTGAATTGAAAGGTATTGAAATTAAAGTGAACATAAAAAATTACCGATTTGTTTATGAAATGAAAATTCCATTAGTACAGACCAAAGAGACTCCTTATGCAATAAATACGGATACAAGCAGAACAATTGGTATAGGCCTTGAAACTGGGACAATAGACAGGAACAAATTTCCACAAGAAAAAGGTTTTGGAATTGAAGGCAACAGCGCCGAAAATCAAGGCGGTGAAGAACCAATTGAAGGTGGTGGAGGATATTTTGGTGGAGGTAACATGCACCCAAGAGGTAGTGGAGGCTATGGTCGGCAAAGAGGAGATAGCCAAAGTTTAATGTCCGCTCCTTTAAATTATTGGACTCAAGTTAAACTTGCCTCAAAAAAATAGTTCATTTTGAATTTGGGAAAAGCGGTTTTTACACCGCTTTTTCTAATCTAAACAAATAAAATATTATTCGTTAAAAAGAGAAAACAAAAATTTTAAAAAATTAACAATTCTTTCTGTCTTTCTATCATATCCAAGCGCACACTTTTTAATTATTCTTTTGAAATTAAATTAAACGTAAATAAATTTTATATGTATTCTTTTACTTCTAAAGTCGAGGATTAGATGATATACAATATCTGGAAACTACTTCACATTTTATCTGTAATAATTTTTCTTGGCAATATTACTTTTTCAATTTACTGGAAAATTCAAGCTGATAATTCAAAGGAGCGAATAAAAATTGTTGATGCTTTTAAAAATATAATTAAAGCAGATAGAATTTTTACTATGCCTTCAGTAACAGCACTTTTAATTTTTGGTGTTGGTACTGCAATGCAAGGTGGTTTAAGCTTAATTGAAACCCCCTGGATTATTTGGTCAATTATTCTTTTAATTATTTCAACCTATTCTTTTATGGGAAAAGTTATTCCAATTCAGAAGAAAATTTTAATTTTAGCAAGCAGTGACAATTTTGATTGGAATATATATATGAAACTATCGAGAAGTTGGAGTATTTGGGGAACAATTGCAGTAGTTAGTCCTTATATTGCAGTTGCCCTAATGGTATTAAAACCAATATAATTATTCATACTTCCAACCATAGGAAAATAGGAGAAGAGAAAATTACTTAAAAAATATGATTTGAAACAAAAAAAATCAGAAATAAAGTAATGCAGAAAAATACAAAATAAATCATCATTAAAATTATAACATAAAGATAAAAATTATCAACTTGGGATTGATGACGGAAGTTTCCGACAAATGTAGAGCATGGAAAAATCAAAAGAATAAGAGTTAGCTAAACGTTGCTATTGCTGCGTAATTAAGCTAATAAAAATATTTTTTAAATTTCAGGAGATAATTGAACACTTTTGTTAATCAACCAGATTCAATAATTTAAAAATGATTTTGGGATAAAAGGATTTAATAAGAATAATTTTCGGACAGCAGAATTAGCATTCAAAAATTTTTTTTCTAACTACTATAACAGACCAACGGAAAAGGCTGATGTTTTTTTTACTAATTGCGATGAAATCCAATTTAATTATATGATTTCATCGCTAAATCAAGGCTGGTATTAGTGAAATAAAAATATTAAAAAACGATCGTTCATTAGTTGATTCGACAATTCAGAAAAAACAATAAGGCAATAGAAATGTCTTTAAATCGGTGACGTATTATTTATTGTTCATTTCATCGATTAATTCTTTCAAAGGTACAACTGCAAAACTACTTGCATAATCAGACATTGCATAAGGTATAATCAGATTGCCATTATATACTTGCCCACCACAGCTATAAATCACATTTGGTACGTAACCTTCTCTTTCATTTTCATTAGCAGTAAGAATTGGTTTAGTTGTTCTTCCAATAACTTTTGTGGGATTATCAATATCCAAAAGAAATGCCCCGAGTGAATATTTTCTCATAGCACCAACTCCGTGGTAAAGTACTAACCATCCGAATTCAGTTTCAATGGGTGCACCACTGTTGCCAATCTGAACGAATTCCCACGAATATGTCGGACGCAATAATATTTTTTTTGTATACCAAAAATGAATCATATCGGAGAACATTATATAGATATTTTCACCATCTTGCCGTGAAAGCATAGCATACAATCCATTAATTTTACGAGGGAACAAAGCCATATCTTTATTTTGAACTACCGGCCCATTAAGGGTGTTTATTTTGAAATGATAAAAATCTTTAGTTTCTAAAAGCTGTGGGAAAACAATTTCTCCATTATAAGCTGTGTAGGTTGCATAATAAGTGATGTCTCCGTTATCATTTCTGAATTCACAAAATCTAGCATCTTCAATCCCATTAATTTCATTAGGTGTTAATGGAAAAATTACTCTTTCCGATATGTCCGTATTTTTTGGAAACTTTATTTCATAATTCGATTTTGCTAGATGTAAAATCTTTGAGGCAATTATACCAGTATCCGGATATAATAATGAATATGATTTTACTATGTAACCAAGAACTTCTTTTAATTCATTTAGAGTAAAATTATCTTTAAGCTCTTCCAATACCTTTTTAGAAAAATCATTTAATAATCCTAACTCTTTTAATTTTCTTCCAAATAAATCCTTTTGATAAAAAGAATCTGGAATAACATCGGCAAACGTAACAAATTTTTTTGGTGAGTCAACAGAAATATTGCAATTTTGATCAATAGTGCCAGAGCGAAAGGTAATCGAAGAAATATGACCTTCACCAATTGCACGCAAACTAAGAATAAACCTTTTACTACCTTCGGGCAAACCCGTCTGATCCGGATTGAAAATTAATGAAGGATTAAATAAAGCAGAAGATTCAAATGAGTATTCCAGAGTAAAGTAAGCACCAATAAGAATTTTTCTCTTTATAGAAAGAGGCTCATCAATAAAAATTAACTCTTTAACATCTTCAAACCGATCCAGAAAATAATTGTCAATTTGATTGTGCCTATTTCCAAACTCTTTAATAATTTCTTGGTATTTATTATTAACTTCATTTTCAGAAAGTCTTAAAATTCTGGCAATGATTTTCAGAGTTTGTTTTCTAGTTTTAGGAATAAATGGGCGGAAAAGAACTCGTTTAGGATCTGGCGAAAGAATAATATCTTTACGAATTATGTTCATAAGACAACTCCTGCTTAGTTAGAAGCCATAGTATTTTTTTCAAACTCGAATTGACTTAGATTATTTTCAATTGAAAATGATGAATCAAAATACAAATACATTAAAACCAGAGATAGCAAATAAGATAAAGTAGATTCTGCCCCAAAATTTGAATTGACCCTATCCAAATGTAAACCATCATTACAGCCACCGCTATTATGATCAATTAAGGCACTGTGATTATCGTTTCTTCCAAGAAACCATTCAAAAGCTAATTTAGCTTCATTCAACCAAAAAGAGTCCTTAGTAATTTCATATGCTTTCAAAGTTGCTGAAACAGTTGCAAACGCATCAATCGGTTGTTGATCATACCATGCTCTTTTAGAACCGCGATGATAAAAGCCATCATTTCCAATCGGCGAAAAATTTCCTAAGGATGATTTTTGAATTGAACATAACCAGCGTAAAGATTCTAAACCAACGGCTAATGCCCTTTGATTTCCCGAGATAACTGCTGAGTAAAGTAGCCCCAAAGGTATTTTAGCATTAGAGTAAGTCAAATAATTCTCAAACCATTTCCATTCATCATGTGCAACTACATTGTATATATCAACTAATTTTTTCTCGAGTTCATCCCCAATCTGAGAAACCACTCTATCGCCTCCAAACTTTATTCGATATTCTGAAACACCAATAAGTGCAAAAGCCCATGCTCTTGGTGAAGTAGCTTTTCTAATACTTTCTATAGAACGTACGAATAAATCGACGGCCCAATTTTGTAATTGTATATTTTTGCTTTTGTTGATTACTGTTCCTAATGCCCATAAAGCTCTTCCATTACTGTCTTCAGATCCTTTGTCTTCCAGCCATTTTTTGTCATAAGATAAAAAATTGCGGAACAATTTTAATTTTTCGTTAAAAGAATAATTTATGAAAGAAGAATATTTATCCTGCAATTGTTTTATAGACTCATTATAAAAAGATGTGTTTTCCAATAGTACGGTAAGAATCAACGCTCTTGCGTTATCGTCTAAACAATATCCATCTGAAAAATTTGGTATTGAATATTTTGCATGTTGAAGTATGCCTGTACTATCAGTTAATTTTTGTAAATGCTCTGTTTTTATTTTTGGTAAATTAAAGTTTTCTTCATCTAGCGATTTAATTTTTAGTACAATTTTTTCGCTGACTGATTTTGATTTTCTTGCTTTAATAAAAGATTCCATGTAAAGATGAGCCACATTACTCCAGACCATTTCTCTACCCATAATGTAAGCTCGTTTTCGCATCGAGTGCCTTAAGGTTTCATTTGAAATAAGAGTATCAATAGCTTTTGCAATTTCATGTGGATTGTTAAATGGTACTAATATTCCCCTGTCATTTACAAGCAATTCCTTAGCATGCCAGTAAGGTGTAGATATTATTGCTTTGCCACAACCAAAGGCATAAGACAGAGTACCGGAAGTAATTTGTGCTTCATTTAAATATGGTGTAATGTAAATATCGGCTGTACCAAGAAATTCTTTTAACTCTTCAACACTCACAAATCGGTTATAGAATATGACATGTTTTTTTATTCCTAAATCGTTGGCTAACCTTTCAAGACCTAACCTATATGATTCCCCTTCCTTTCTTAACAAATTAGGATGGGTTGCGCCAAGGACAATATAAACAGTATTTGGAAATTTTTTAATTACCTGAGGTAATGCTTTTAAAACATTTTCTATACCTTTACCAGGAGATAATAGACCAAAAGTAAGAAGAACATTCTTACCTTCAACACCAAATTTATCTTTATAAAAATTTGGATCTACAAATGGCATATCCGGTATTCCATGTGGTATAATATCAATTTTATTGGGATTTACTCCGTAAATTTCTTTTAAAAAACTTTTACCTGTTTCGGTCATAACAACTAGGTGAGACGATATACGAACTAACTCGTCCATCACTTTACGTTGCTCGCTATTCGGATTTTTTAGGACGGTATGCAGTGTAGTGACTATAGGAATCTTAATTTCACGAAGAATAGATAATAAGTAATTACCCGCTGCGCCACCAAATATTCCAAATTCATGTTGAATGGAGACGACATTAACAGGATTAAAATTTAGATAATCTGCCGCATTTCTATAAGTTAACAAATCATCCTGCTGAATTTCAAATCTTACTTCTGGAGGATAACTATAACTGCCAGCTAAATCGTTCACCGAAATTATAAAAGTATCAGTATGGGAATATTGCGAAGAGATTGCATTACGTAGGTCCTGAGTAAAAGTTGCAATTCCACATTTTCTTGGTGGATAATCTGAAATAAAGGCAATTTTCTGAATATCTTCAATCATTCTCATAAAACCTCCGCCATTTTATAAAAAACAATTTAGGTATTCCAATGTTTTAGAATGAAGAAAAAAAAGAAAAGTTTTGAATTAAGCAATAAAAAACCCCAGAGTAAAAACTCTAGGGTTAAAAATAAATTTGGCAGCTACCTACTCTCCCACACACTTGCGCATGCAGTACCATCGGCGATCTGGGGCTTAACTTCTCTGTTCGGAATGGGAAGAGGTGTAACACCCAGGCTATAACCACCAAAATTTAAAATCTTTACCAAAATTATTTCAAAATAAAAAATAATAAAACAATTTTGAAATGATTATAAAAAAAAGACTGAAAGAGTGAGCCCGAAAAAGATCGGCATAAATCTGTGAATAAAAATTTAATGGTTAAGCCTCTCGACCTATTAGTACTACTCGGCTGAACCCGTTACCGGGCTTATACCTATAGCCTATCAACCTCGTCATCTCCGAGGAGTCTTATGTCCCAATAAATTGGGAGGGATACCTAATCTTGAAGCGTGCTTCGCGCTTAGATGCTTTCAGCGCTTATCACAACCGCACATAGCTACCCAACGATGCCACTGGCGTGACAATTGGTGCACTAGAGGTGCGTTCACTTCGGTCCTCTCGTACTAGAAGCGACCCTTCTCAAGTATCCTGCGCCCGCATAGGATAGGGACCGAACTGTCTCACGACGTTCTGAACCCAGCTCACGTACCGCTTTAATTGGCGAACAGCCAAACCCTTGGGACCTTCTTCAGCCCCAGGATGCGATGAGCCGACATCGAGGTGCCAAACCTTACCGTCGATATGAACTCTTGGGTAAGATCAGCCTGTTATCCCCGGCGTACCTTTTATCCTTTGAGCGACGGCTCTTCCACTCGAAGCCGTCGGATCACTAACTCCTGCTTTCGCACCTGCTCGACTTGTAAGTCTCGCAGTCAAGCTCCCTTTTGCGTTTACACTCGCCGCATGATTACCAACCATGCTGAGGGAACCTTTGAGAGCCTCCGTTACAATTTAGGAGGCGACCGCCCCAGTCAAACTACCCGCCTAGTACTGTTCCTGATCCTGATTCAAGGACCGAGGTTAGAATCCAAATAAAACAAGGGTGGTATTTCACCGTTGGCTCCACCGAAGCTAGCGCCCCAGCTTCAAAGCCTCCCACCTATCCTACACATGCTTTATCCGAACCCAATGCTAGGGTGCAGTAAAGGTGCACGGGGTCTTTCCGTCCATATGCGGGTAACCGGCGTCTTCACCGGTACCACAATTTCACCGAGCCCGTGGTTGAGACAGTGCCCAAATCGTTACACCATTCGTGCAGGTCGGAACTTACCCGACAAGGAATTTCGCTACCTTAGGACCGTTATAGTTACGGCCGCCGTTTACTGGGGCTTCGATTCAATGCTTCTCTTGCGATGACATCTCCTCTTAACCTTCCAGCACCGGGCAGGTGTCAGTCCCTATACATCGTCTTAATTGACTTCGCAGAGACATGTGTTTTTGTTAAACAGTCGCTTGGGCCTTTTCACTGCGGCCCTTTTCAGCTAAATCCGCAGGGATTTCACTTACTTGGGGCGCCCCTTATCCCGAAGTTACGGGGCTAATTTGCCGAGTTCCTTAACCACGGCTCACTCGAGCACCTTAGAATACTCATCCTATCTACCTGTGTCGGTTTGCGGTACGATCCGATAAATTTTTTGCGTACGAAGTTTTTCTCGGCAGTATGATTACGATTAGTTCAGGAAATACATCCACCCATTCGTACCTCGGCTTTAAGAAAGAGCGGATTTACCTACTCTTTCAGCCTACATACTTAGACCACCTAATCCGTCAGGTGGCTAACCTTCACTCCTGCGTCCCTCCTTACGCTCAAACAAAGTTTATCAGGTACAGGAATATTAACCTGTTTTCCATCACCTACGCCTTTCAGCCTCGGCTTAGGGATCGACTAACCCTGAGATGACTAACATTGCTCAGGAAACCTTAGATTTTCGGTGTGCGGATTTTACATCCGCATTATCGTTACTTATGCCAACATTTGCTTTTCTATACGCTCCACCATGCTTCGCAACACAGCTTCGACGCCTATAGAATGTTCCTCTACCATTCCGATAAAATCGGAATCCGCAGCTTCGGCAAGTAGTTTGAGTCCCGCTAATTGTCGACGCCCGATCGCTTGACTAGTGAGCTATTACGCACTCTTTAAATGAATGGCTGCTTCTAAGCCAACATCCTAGTTGTCTAAGCAATTGAACATCCTTTCTCTGTTAACTACTATTTAGGGGCCTTAGATGGCGGTCTGGGTTGTTTCCCTTTTGGCAATGAAGCTTATCCCCCACTGCCTGACTCCCGAGAAACATGTATACGGAATTCGGAGTTTGTCTGGGTTTGGTACCGTTGTGACAGCCCTAGCCCAATCAGTGCTCTACCTCCGTTACATTTTTACTCGAGGCTAGCCCTAAAGCTATTTCGAGGAATACGAGCTATTTCCGAGTTTGGTTGGCCTTTCACCCCTACCCTCACCTCATCCAAGCGGTTTTCAACCCACATTAGTTCGGACCTCCATGAGGTTTTACCCTCACTTCATCCTGGACAAGGGTAGATCACCCGGTTTCGCGTCTACCGCATGTTACTTAATCGCCCAATTAGGACTTGCTTTCGCTTCGGCTCCGTCCTTTAAGAACTTAACCTTGCAACATACGAGTAACTCGTTGGCTCATTATCCAGAAGGCACGCTGTCATCCCAATTCCGATAAATCGGAATCAAGACTCCAACCGTTTGTAAGCATACGGTTTCAGGTACTATTTCACCCTCCTATTAGGAGTACTTTTCACCTTTCCCTCACGGTACTGATTCGCTATCGGTTACGAGAGAGTATTTAGTCTTACCAGATGGTTCTGGCAGATTCCCACAAAATTCCACTTACTTCGTGGTACTTGGGAACAAACCTCAAAGAGTTATATTATTTTCACTTACAGGACTATCACCTTCTATGGTTAAACTTTCCAG